>Ga0207695_10002234_pt1 | contig 29065 bp, 24 predicted proteins | sample KBSC54metaG_FD_184354 | JGI IMG/M metagenome (GOLD analysis project Ga0207695, IMG submission 184354) | Corn rhizosphere microbial communities from Kellogg Biological Station, Michigan, USA - KBS C5-4 metaG (SPAdes) (version 2) | ecosystem: Host-associated > Plants > Roots > Rhizosphere > Soil...
CTAGCGCCGTCCTTCGGTCTCCAGGCGTTCGATAAAGGCGGCTAGCGGCATGCTGCCGAGATCCTCGCCCGAACGGGTACGCACAGAAACCGCCCCAGCTTCCTTCTCGCGATCACCGACCACAAGCAAGTAGGGGACTTTCTGCAACGTATGCTCGCGGATTTTATAGCCGACCTTCTCATTGCGCAAATCGGCGTGAACCCGGAAACCTTTGCCGACAAGGGTTTGCGCCACTTCCCGGACATAATCGGCCTGGGCGTCGGTGATTGAGAACACCTGGGCCTGGATCGGGGCCAGCCAGGCAGGCAGGTTGCCCGCATGGTGCTCGATCAAAATGCCGATAAAACGCTCCATCGAGCCCACTATGGCACGATGCAGCATGACCGGGTGCTTTCTTTGGCTGTGCTCGTCCACGTACTCGGCGCCCAGGCGCTCGGGCATCATGAAATCGACCTGCATGGTGCCAACCTGCCAGGCGCGACCGATCGAGTCCTTCATGTGGTACTCGATCTTGGGACCGTAGAAGGCACCCTCACCCGGCAACTCCTCCCAGCTCACCCCGGCGGCACCCAGCGCCGCGCGCAAGGCATCTTCGGCGCGGTCCCAGACCTCGTCGCTGCCGATGCGCTTGTCGGGGCGCAACGCGATTTTCAGTGCAATATCCTCAAAACCGAAGTCGGCATAGACCTTCATCGCCTGGGCGTGGAACGCCGTAACCTCGGATTCGATCTGCTCTTCCGTGCAGAAGATGTGACCGTCGTCCTGCGTGAAGGCACGCACGCGCATGATGCCGTGCAACGCGCCCGAAGGCTCATTGCGGTGGCAGCCACCGAATTCGCCGTAACGGATCGGCAGGTCACGGTAGCTGTGCAGGCTGGTGTTGTAGATCTGTACATGGCCAGGGCAATTCATCGGCTTGAGCGCATACGTGCGCTTTTCCGACTCGGTAAAGAACATGTTTTCCTTGTAGTTGTCCCAGTGGCCGGACTTCTTCCACAGGCTCACGTCCATGATCTGCGGGCCACGCACTTCCTGGTAGCCGCTGGCGCGGTACACGCCACGCACGTACTGCTCCACCGCCTGCCAGATCGCCCAGCCATTGGGGTGCCAGAAAACCATGCCCGGCGATTCTTCCTGCTGATGGAAAAGATCCAGCGCCTTGCCGATCTTGCGGTGGTCGCGCTTCTCGGCCTCTTCCAGCTGGTGCAGGTAGGACTTCAGGTCCTTATCGCTCAGCCACGACGTGCCATAGATGCGCGTCAGCATCGCGTTATTGGAATCGCCGCGCCAATACGCACCGGCCACTTTCATCAACTTGAAGGCGCGCAACCTGCCCGTATTGGGCACATGCGGGCCGCGGCACAGGTCGGTGAACTCGCCCTGCGTGTACAGCGAAAGCTCCTCGTTCGAGGGAATGCTCTCGATGATCTCCGCCTTGTAGTTCTCGCCCAGGCCACGAAAGAACGCCACCGCCTCGTCGCGCGACTTCACGCTGCGCGTCACGGGCAGTTGTTCCTTGACGATCTTCTCCATTTCCGCTTCGATCTTGACCAGATCGTCAGGCGTAAACGGGCGCTCATAGGCAAAGTCGTAGTAGAAGCCGTTGTCGATCACCGGGCCGATCGTGACCTGCGCGCCCGGATACAGACGTTGTACCGCCTGCGCCAGCAAATGAGCGGTGGAGTGGCGCAGGATATCCAGCGCCTCGGGACTCTTCTCGGTAACGATTTCCAGGCTGGCGTCGTGGTCGATCGGAAAGCTGGCATCCACCAGCTTGCCGTCCACCTTGCCGGCCAGGGTGGCCTTGGCCAGGCCCGCGCCAATCGAGGCGGCGACGTCCTGCACGGAGACGGGGTGATCGAAGGGGCGTTTGCTGCCGTCGGGTAGCGTGATCTCAATCATGGGCATGACCTGATATGTAGCGCGATGACCCTTTGTAAAGGGCATGTCTTACAGATTTGGGAAAGGATGCGTAGCGCGGGACGCACAAAACGCAGCCACAAAAAAAGGCGCCACGGCGCCCTTTGTCGTACACAAGGCGTGGCGGGCAAGCTCTATGGGATGTTGGTAGTTGCCATGTCGCACACTCGGCCGGCGCGTTGGCGCGGGCCACCTTGGGTCCTGATCGTATAAGTGGTGAAAAACTAGTTTAGCGCGGTTTTTCTGTCAATCCGGCGACACTCAGAACGGCTTGGCCAGGACCAGGTAAATAATGATCAGCACCAGCAGGATCGGCAACTCGTTGAACCAGCGCAGCGAGCGCGCCGTGGGCAGCGGGCCGCCGGCCGCACTGCGCTTGAGCATGCGCCCGGTCCAGATGTAGTAGACGAACAGCACCACAACCAGGCCCAGCTTGGCATGCAGCCAGCCGCCGGCCATATGGAAATACAGCCACAGCGTCAGGCCAAAGATGAAGGCCAGCCCGAACATCATGTGGCCGAACTTGTACAACCGGCGCCCCATCAGCTCCAACCGCGCCCTGACCGAGGCGTCCTGTCCGGCCTCGGCCAGATTGACCAGGATGCGCGGCAGATAGAACACCGCAGCAACCCAGGCCATCACGAACAGCACGTGCAAGCTCTTGACGATGAAATAAGCCATCAGACGCTCCTCGGTGGAAACAAAAACGGCGCGAACCCAGGGGGCCGCGCCGTTTCGTCGGTATTGGTGGGCGGTACAAGGATCGAACTTGTGACCCCTACCATGTCAAGGTAGTGCTCTACCGCTGAGCTAACCGCCCGTGAGCCGCGCAGCATAGCAAAGGCGTCTGGGGACCTTCAAGCATTTTTTGCCGACAACACATCAGGTCAGCTTCCCCGCAGGGCCTGATTACGCAGCTTGCCGATCTTGTCTCGCAGGCGGGCCGCATCCTCGAACTCGAGATTCTCGGCGTGCTTGTACATCTGCGCCTCGAGTTTCTTGATCATGTTGGATGCCTCACCGGAGCTGAGCGCAGCGTACTCGGCACCCTCGTCCGCCACCGCCATCCGGCCGCGCCCCGACTTGCCACGCCCGCGGTTGCTCGCGCCTTCGCTTCGCGCACCTTCCATGATGTCGGCGATACGCCGCACCACCGATTGCGGCGTAATGCCGTGTTCTTCGTTGTAAGTCACCTGCTTTTCGCGACGACGCGCGGTTTCGTCCATGGCCGCCTGCATCGACCGAGTGATGTTGTCGGCATACAGGATCGCCTTGCCACGCACATTGCGCGCCGCGCGGCCGATGGTCTGGATCAACGACCCGGTCGAACGTAGAAAACCTTCCTTGTCGGCATCGAGGATCGCCACCAGCGACACCTCCGGCATATCCAGGCCTTCACGCAACAGGTTGATACCGACCAGCACATCGAATTCACCCAGGCGCAAGTCGCGGATGATTTCCACACGCTCGACCGTTTCGATATCCGAGTGCAGGTAGCGCACCTTGACGTTGTGCTCGCTCAGGTATTCGGTGAGATTCTCGGCCATGCGCTTGGTCAACGTGGTGACCAGCACGCGATCGCCCATCGCTACGCGCTTGTGCACCTCGCTGAGCAAGTCATCGACCTGCGTACGCACCGGCCGCACTTCAACCTCTGGATCGATCAGACCTGTCGGGCGCACCACGAGCTCGACCACGGCATCGCCGGAATGCTGTATTTCATAATCGCGGGGCGTTGCAGAGACGTAGATCGTGCGTGGCGCGCGACGCTCCCACTCCTCGAAGCGCAGCGGACGGTTATCCATCGCCGAAGGCAAGCGAAAACCGAACTCCACCAGGGTTTCCTTTCGCGACCGGTCGCCCTTGTACATCGCGCCCAGCTGCGGAATGGTGACGTGCGATTCATCTACCACCAGCAGGGCATCGGCCGGCAGGTAATCGAACAAGGTCGGCGGCGGCTCGCCGGCAGAACGACGCGTCAGATGCCGCGAGTAGTTCTCGATGCCCTGGCAATAACCGACCTCGGCCATCATCTCCACGTCAAAACGCGTGCGCTGGTCCAGGCGCTGCGCCTCGACCAATTTGTTGTCCTTGTAGAGCTGCTCCAGCCGATCTTTCAGTTCGACCTTGATCGTTTCGATCGCGTTGAGCACGCTTTCACGCGTGCTCGCATAGTGCGTGCGCGGATACACGGTGTAACGAGGCACCTTGCGAATGGTTTCGCCAGTCAATGGATCGAACAACGCCATGTTTTCCACTTCGCCATCGAACAATTCGATGCGCAGGGCTTCCGTTTCCGATTCCGCCGGGAACACGTCGATCACTTCGCCGCGCACGCGATACGTGCCGCGCCGCAGCTCCATTTCGTTGCGGCTGTACTGCAACTCGGTCAACTGGCGAATCAGCGCACGCTGATCGATGCGCTCGCCCTTGGCCAGGATCAAACGCAGCGAAAGATAATCTTCCGGATCGCCCAGGCCGTAAATCGCCGATACCGTCGCGACGATCAGTGAATCCTTGCGCGACAGCAGCGCCTTGGTCGCCGCCAGACGCATCTGCTCAATGTGCTCGTTGATCGACGCATCCTTTTCGATAAACGTATCGGACGCGACCACATACGCTTCGGGCTGATAGTAGTCGTAGTAGCTGACGAAGTACTCCACCGCATTGTGCGGAAAGAACTCCTTGAACTCGCCATACAGCTGCGCGGCCAGCGTCTTGTTCGGTGCCAGCACGATGGTCGGCCGCTGCACCTTCTCGATCATGTTGGCGATAGTGAAGGTCTTGCCCGAACCGGTTACGCCCAGCAGCGTTTGCGCCGCGAGGCCGGCCTCGAAGCCTTCGGTAAGGCGCTTGATCGCCTCCGGCTGATCGCCGGCGGGCTTATAGGGCGAGACGAGCTGGAAACGGTCAGTCATGACAAGCCATATGCGGTCGGGTGGGGACATTTTAAATTGCCCCTGCTGACAGGCTCTGTCAGCAGGGGATGAAGGCACGCTCACGCCCGGGATGGCAGCCATGGTGGTCCGCGCTTCCTAATATGCCCATCCATGGCGAAGAAACATGGTTCCCGGCGGCGCTGCAGCAAGGGCATGACCCTCGTCGAATTAGTCGTCGGGCTGGCCGTGCTAGCAGTCCTGACATGCGCCGCCCTACCCTCCTTTGCCAAGCTGGTATCACGCGAGCGACTGACCGCCGCACAAACCGACTTGATGGTCAGCTTGCGCTATGCACGAGAGCAGGCCTATCGCAGCGGCAGGCGAACCATCGTATGCCCCAGCCTCGACGGCCAGCACTGCGAGGCAACCTCGCGATGGGAGCATGGCTGGATTGCAGGCTATGCGGTGCGGGAGAGCGGCGTCCATCGAATCCAGGGAGTCCCCTGGCACGCGCACTCAGGGCATTCCAACCTGAGCATGGCTAGCTCCGAGGGGCGCCGCTCGGTTGTTTTTCGGGCGACCGGCTACGCGAGCGGCAGCAATATCGGCATCCTGATCTGCGATCAGAAGCGAGCGGAACTGGCATTGCAGGTCTTTGTCTCGAACTCCGGGCGGATTCGCGGAGCACGAGCCAGCGCCGAAGCAATCGGGACTTGCCGCAACCAGGAATAATCCGAGCGATCTCGATACTGCATCGCCATCGCCCGGCCCTCAATGCGCCGATGTCACCGTGACCGGCACGGTGATGCTTCCACCCGAAGCGCCCGCATAAAAGACGATCAACGTGGCCGACTGGTCACCGGTATACCCACGGTGAGCGTTGTCGACCATCTCGGGCAGCACCTGCCCCGCATGAATCGCCTGCCGCTGATCGTTGTCACGCCGCTGAACTGTCAACTCCCCGCTCAGTACGTAGGCGGCGTTGATCACCGGGTGGTAATGCCAGGCCAAGGTGCTGTGCGGGGGAACATAGATCCGTAGCACAGTAATCTCGGGCTGTCCTGAGGGATACGCCTTGTAGGGTGTTCCATCCCACGACTTCGTCGTCTTCAGCAACGTTTCCGATATGGCGTCTGCCGCCCTGCTCGGCTGCACCGTCGTCAGCGCGACGGCTAGCCATGCACTCATCATGATTCGACATCCATTCGTTCCTCGCGCCATATGCCCGCTCCTTTGTTAAACCGCACGATATGTCAACTCTAGTTGGCACTTGGTCCAGATGTGAAATAAAGTTGACATCTGGACAAAATGATAAAGGCTGAGGGCCGTTCGATCGACGGCTTCTTGATTGGCGAGACGTACGAGCACGCGGACATCCATGTAGGGCCTGAACGACTCGCTCTTGGCAAAGTCGGTAGCGATAAGGCCAACCAGACACAAAGGGCAAGATCTCTTGCTGCCCCATTGAGGAAATACCGATGGCAGAGAAATTCCCTCGCTACGACAGCGCAGGCCTCCTGAAAACCGACGAGGATATTGAGGCTTATCTCGAAACCAGCCTGGAAGAGGCAGGCGACGACCCTTCCTCCATCGCCCGTGCGCTAGGCGTAATCGCGCGTGCACGCAATATGAGTCAACTTGCGCGCGATACAGGAATGACACGTGAAGGGCTTTACAAGGCGCTCTCTGGCGAAGGTAATCCCACCATGGCCACTGTTGCGAAAGTAGCCGACGCGCTCGGCTACAAGCTCAGCCTCAAGCGCAAGCACACCTGAGCACCCGGCCCCGCATGTAGAGCGTCTATCGCAAGCAGGTCCGAGCAAGCCTGCAAAGCAAAAGGCCGCGATCGCTCGCGGCCTTTGCAGAATATGGCGCCCGAAGTTGGACTCGAACCAACGACCCCCTGATTAACAGTCAAGTGCTCTAACCAGCTGAGCTATTCGGGCGGGGAGCTGCGTATTCTGCGAAAAGGGGTCGAGGCTGTCAAGCCAACCGACCCTACTTTTTCAGCTGGCCAGCACCTTGTAGCAGGGCACATATGCCGAGCCGCCGGGGAGCTTCATGCGATGCTGAACGACGAATGCCTTCAGCAGCTCGTCCAGCGCACGCATGATGTCCGCCTCGCCGTCGATCTCGAATGGGCCTTCCTGCTCGATGGCGCGGATGCCCTCTTCCTTCACATTGCCGGCCACGATGCCGGAAAAGGCACGCCGCAAGTCGGCCGCCAGCTCATGACGCGGACGATCGCGACGGATCGCTAGCGAGCGCATGGCTTCATGCGTCGGGCGGAACGGCACCTGGAAGGCGAACGGGATGTTCAACGACCAGTTGAAGAAGAACGCATCCTTGTTGTCGAGGCGGTAATTGCGCACCTTTTCGATACCACGCACCATCGCCCGCGCTACCGCGGCCGGGTCGTCGACGATGATCTGGTAGTGCTGCGCCACTTCGTCGCCCAGCGTCAGCCGCAGGAAGCGGTCGATCTGCTCGAAATAGGCAGCGGACTGCTTCGGGCCGGTAAAGATCAGCGGGAACGGAATACCCGCGTTGTCCGGATGCAACAGAATGCCGAGCAGGTAAAGAATTTCCTCGGCCGTACCAACGCCACCAGGGAACACGATGATGCCGTGGGAGATGCGCACGAAAGCTTCGAGGCGCTTCTCGATATCCGGCATGATCACCAGATTGTTGACGATGGGGTTCGGCGACTCGGCGGCGATGATGCCCGGCTCGGTGATGCCGATGTAGCGATTGTGCTTGCGGCGCTGCTTGGCGTGAGCGATCGTCGCGCCCTTCATCGGCCCCTTCATCGCGCCCGGGCCGCAACCCGTGCAGATATCGGCGCCGCGCAGGCCAAGCTGGTAGCCGACCTGCTTGGTGTATTCGTATTCGTCACGCGAGATCGAATGACCGCCCCAGCACACCACCAGGTTCGGGTCGATCTGCGGCTTGAGAATGCGCGCATTGCGCAGGATCTCGAATACTGCGTGAGTCAGGCCCACGGTATCGTCCAGGTCGAAGCCGCCCTGCTCCAGCTGCGTCGACTCATAGACGATATCGCGCACCACGGCCACCAGCAGCTCGTTGATACCGCGAATGATCTGGCCGTCGACAAACGCCTGCGCCGGCGCATTGGACAATTCGATCTTGATGCCGCGATCCTGCTGCAGCACCTGGATATCGAAATCCGGGAACTGCTCGAGAATCCCACGCGGGTCGTCGCTCATGCTGCCCGAGGTCAGCACGGCCAGTGCACAGCGGCGCAGCAGCATATGCATGCCCGACCCACTGGCATTGCGCAGGCGCGCCACTTCGTTGCGGGAAAGAATATCCAGGCCACCGGCGGGCGAAATGCGCGCGCTTACGGTGCCGGCACGACCGGACTTGCCGGCTTGAACTGCGTTCATTCAAATCTCCTTAGCCGCGCCCTCGCGGCTTTCCACCGTCGCTATTTCTTTGCGGCAGCCGCTTAGCTTCTCGCGCCGGCGGCGGCAGGTCAAGGCAAGCAGGCCTCGACGGAGATCAAAGCCCAAGGAGTCCCTGCCGGCCCGTACCGGTAAGACGGCCAACGCCGCAGATTTTCACGGGGAGAGGATAAACAAAAGGCCGGCGCCCTTTCGAACGCCGGCCCTCCTTGACTCAATTCCACGTATTAGAACGTGTAACGCACCGTAGCCAGAACGGACCAGCGCTGGGTCGGGCCATTGAGCTCGTCCGCACGCGGCAGCGGCAGCGGGCTGTAGTTGCCGCCGGCATCCTTATAGGCAGCCTTGGTGATGTCGTAGATGTACTTGCCGTTAGCATCTACGCCAGCGAAGTCGGCCAGGTTGCGCACCAATGGGAAGCTTGCGCGATGGTCGACACCCCACTTCTTGTTGAGCATGTTGCCGAAGTTGTAGATATCGAGACGAATTTCGCCCTTGTTGCCCTTGAAGATACCGGGAATTTCCTGGCGAAAGCTCAGGTCGATCTGGTTGATCCAGGGCGCACGATCGCCGTTGCGGCTTGCGTTGGAACCTTGGCGATCACGCAGATAGTCGTTGCTCTCGATGTATTTCCAGAAAGAGTCCTGCAACTGCTGCGAGGTACCGGGCACGAAGCTGACTTCACCCTTGCGCGGGATATAGGCCAGGTCGGAGACGAAGCCATCGCCGTTCGCATCGTTGCCGAAGCGCCAGCTGTACGGCGCACCCGAATGACCGTCATAGAACGCACTGACGCTGGTTGCGTAGTCGCCAAAGAAGCGATGCTGCCAGGTCAACGATGCGATCACGCGCTTGGGCACCGAGTAGTTCGACGGGCTGGCGGTGTCTTCGTTCGGATTTACCCAAACATTATTGCTGTAGTTCGAGCGCGCGACGCTCGACGTGCCCGGGTTGACTTCCGTCGCACGGCTCCATGTGAAACCGACCATCGCAGACCAGTCGTTGGAGAACGATTTCTTCAACGAGAGCGCGAGGCTATCGGCATCGCCCTTGCTGGTATTGGCAAGGTTGATGACCGAATCGCCGAAGGCCTGGTTCGAATTGGCGCGAGCGGTGTTGCCGGTGGTACCGCTCGTGGGGTTCTTGTAATACGTGAAGCGGCCATCCGGCAGACGCCCGGTCGGCGCACCGATATTGAGATTCTGGTAGAAAATCGCGTTACGCGTGTCCAGGTGCTCGTAATCTGCAGTGAACACCAAGCCGTACCACGGCAGCTCCTTGTCGAAACCCAAGGTGAGCTTCCACACGCTGGGCAGCTGGAAGTTCGGGCTGATGGTATTGACGGCCATCTGCGCACCACGAGCGCCCGGAACGGGGGCGTTGCCGCTGTTCTGGGCATTTGCGTCAGGGCTGAAGACCGGATAGCCAGCACTACCCGGCTTACATGCCGCCGAAGCCGAGGCGCTCGGGCCGCAAGCGAACTGCACCTGGGTGATACCGGAGTTCTGATAGATATTGCCCAGCCAAACGCTCGGCGGATTGGAGACGAACAGGCCCGCACCACCACGCAGCTGCGTCATGTGCTCGGTGTCGAACGTGTAGTTGAACGACACGCGCGGCTGCACCTGACGGTTGCCATTGATGGTGACGTCGTTGCGACGGCCAAAACCGCCAGTGGCGGAAACGCAATTGGACGCCGTAACCGACTGCCCTGGCGCTGCCGAGAAACAGGCGTTGTACAGCGGCTTGTCGTCGGTCAACGGAATATCGACACGGAAGCCGTACTGCACGGACAGGTTGTTGTTGACCTGCCACGTATCCTGCAGGAATACGCCGTACTGCTTCAAACCGAAGTCAGCGGCCACGTCATTGAGGCCCAGGCCTGCCGCCGGTGCATTCAGGCGATACAGGTAGTAGTTACCGCTGTTGAAATCGGCGATTGAATTGAACTGATAGCTACCGAATGCGTTCTGCAGGAACAGGTTGTAGTACTTGTCGTATTCGAAGTCAGCACCGAATTTAACGGTGTGGTCGCCCAGGTAGAAGCTGCCGGCGAACGCGGCGTTGAGCGTCTTGACGCGCAGGATGTTGGCCTGGCTCGAATACTCCGTACCGAACTCCACGCCCGGCGAGCTGGACGTGCTCGTGCAACCGTTGTTCGAGTTCAAGCACACCGACACGTCGGGCATGTTCGTGCCGTTGTACGGGCCACGCACCTGATTGAAGTCGGCGTAGGAGAACGTGGTATCGGTGGAGAAAATATCCGACCAGTCATCGTAGAAGTGCAGCGCGTAACTCTTGTTGTCGACGTTGGTCTTGTACCAACCGCTCGACAGCACCAGCACGTTGTTGCTGCCGGTGATGATCGGCTTGTTTTCCTTGGTCTGGCTATAGGTCAAGCTGGCGCGGTGACTGTCAGTGATGTTCCAGTCGATCTTGGCCAGATAGCGCTTGTCCTGCAGATCGGAGTTACCGCCACTGACACCACCGACGTCGGCCATACCTTTGGCACGCGCCACGTTGACGATATCGTTGACGTTCTGTTGCGTCAGGCCACGAATTTCCGTTGTCGCGCCGGAGCCCTGCACGCCATACTGCGTGGTCGGACCGATCTGCTTGCTCTTCTCGTACGAAGCGAAGAAGAACAGCTTGTCCTTGATGATCGGGCCACCTACGGTAGCGCCGGCCGTCCAGGTACGGCGATAGCCGCCATACGGCTGACCGTTGTAGTCGGCGATCATCTTGTCGCGGTTCTGGAACGCGTAGTAGGTCGAACCGTGGAAATCGTTCGTACCGCTCTTGGTCACCGCGTTGACGATGGCGCCCACGCCACGACGGGTCGCCGTGTCGAAGTTGGCGGTCGAGATGTTGTATTCCTCGATCGTGTCCTGGGAAATGGGCGTACCCAGCGTCGGCAGGCCGTTGGCGTTCAGGCCGAACGGATCGTTCGCGCTCACCGAATCGACGGTGATGTTGTTATAGCGGCTGTTCTGGCCGATCGCCGAAATTTCACCGCGGTCACGATCGCTGATAACGATGCGCGGGTCCATGCGCACGATGTTCTGAATCGAACGACCCGGAGTCGGCTGCGCCTCGATTTCGCGACGCGAGACATTGGTGGCAATGCCCTTGTTGTCCGGGGTAAACGTCTGCGCCAGCGTGTTGGCCGAGACAGTCACTGCACCGAGATCTTTTGCAGCCTGCGCCTGGGCGCTGCTGAGCGTGACGTTGACTGCCGTATCGGCGGCCAACTGCAGGTAGACATTCTCCTGCTCGGTCTGGAGACCGTCCTTGCTCACCTTGACGTCGAACGGGCCGCCCACGCGCAGGCCCTGCGCGGCGTAACGGCCATTGGCATCAGTCGTGGTGACCTTGGTGGTGCCCGACGGCGCGTGCACGATCTGCACATTGGCGCCGGCAACCGGCTGGCCGCTGGCGTCGAGCACGCGACCGCTGATTGAGGAGGACGTGTCTTGCGCAAGTACCGGCGACGAGGCCAGGAGCGCGGTAATAGCTAACGGCAGCACTTTCGTGCGGAGACGAAGATTCATCGAGAGATAACCCCTTAAGATTCGCAACAAAAAACTGTTGGGGCCAGCTCCGGAGATCCCGTGTCTCCTCGCCATAAAGCTTAAGTGGCTGATTCCCCTAATTTTATTTGACGCTTACCGCAGCCATACACGGCAGCCGGCGCAAGAACGTCCGGGCAACTGTAGTCGTAGCATATTACAGTTTCGTAACTTTTTGACGTAATTCTCACATCGATCCTCAAGTTCTTGCTGCTCAAAGAAAAAAAACCGGCCCCTTGCGGGACCGGCTTTGTTCGAGATCGGGCGGGGCTGGCGCCTCGCCCTTTTTGCGGGTGTTGCTTAGAAGAACGAAGCGCCCACCGTCACCATGAAGGTACGCGGCTCGAGGATCGAGTAGGTCGGCGTGGTGGTGAACAGCTTCACGCCGTCCGCATCGCGAACCGTACCCTTCGCCAGCGTCGCCGAGTTGGTCGCAAACGTCAGCGCATGCTTGTCGGTGATGTTGGAGAAGTTGAGCTTGATGTACGGGCTGCGGAACCATGTGGCGAAATCGTCGAAGTGCCAGCCGGCGTTGAAGTTGAACGTGGTGTAGCCGCCGTTCTTCTCCGTGTTCATGAAGTCGCCGTAGAACGAACCGTGATAGCTCGCACCCACGTTCGCCCAGAACGGACCGTTGTCGTAGCTCAGCACCAAATGGCCGATGTTGCGCGGCGCATTGATCATGTCCTTGCCGTTGGTCGGGTAGACGCCATCGTCACCCGCGTCGAAATCGCTCTGAAGCGTCGACTTGGTATAGGTGTACGAACCGTACAGCTTGAAGTTCTCGAGGAACTTGAAGCTACCTTCGGCATCGAAGCCCTGCTGCTTCACGCGGCCGATCTGGGTCGAATAGCTCTCACCGGTATCCTGGTCGAAACCATTGACGACGCGGTTGCTGAAGTTCGCGCGGTAGATTTCCGCACTGGCCGAGAACGTGTCGTCATAGAAGCGCCAGCCCAAGTCGTTGTTCCACGACTGCTCGGGCTTGTTCGACGGACGGCCGGTGACGAGGTTCAGCGACACCGAGGTGTTCTGCGGTGCGCGGTAGGTCTCGCCCACGCCGTAGAACAGCTGGTTGTGTTCGTCGATCTGGAACTTCACGCCCAGTGCCGGCGTGACCTTGTGGTAGTCGCGGTCGAAGTTGCCGCCGAAGCCCGGCGGATTGAAGCCACCCTGGTTGCCCGGGTACTCGTAGGCAAAACCCGAACGCTCGGCATGCAGGTACGCCGCGCCCAACTGGAAGGTCCACTGGTCGGTCGGGGTCCAGGTGTCGGTAACGAAGACCTTTTCGTTTTCGGTCTTGGTGAACTCGTTGTACAGCGACTGGATCTGGCCGTTGGGGTAATAGACGTAGTTCGAATCGCCCCAGGTGTTGTCCGGCGTACCGGTGAGGTAGTTGGCGGTGCTGTAGGGCTCACCCTGCTCCTGACGGGTGCGCTCATACCACAGGCCGTACTCCAGGCTGTTGTTGATGCTCAAGTCCTGGTTGAACTTGAACAGGATACCCGGGCGATACGTGGTGCTCTTGCTGAACGAGTACACCAGCGCCTTCTTGCCGTTGGGGCCGGTCACGATCGAACCGTCCTGGTTCAGGTCCTGGTGCGCGTTTTCGTTCTGGTTCTGCGTGACATTGGTGGTTTCAGCAAAGAAGCTGCTGCCGCCGCCCGAACCGCCGTCGCCGTACTGGAAGTACGGGACCACCGACAGGCGCAGGCTGTCAGCCAGCTTGAACTCGCCGTCCAGGCTGAACATGTAGTTCGAGAAGTTGTTGAGATGCAGGCCGTAGTAGTTCGTGTCGGCCGACTTCGCCTTGTAGCTTTCGTCCCAGTCGGTGAAGTAATCGCTCTGCGCCTGGGCCTTGGTCAGGAAGCGGTACTGGTCGCGGGTTTCGCGGTTGTACTGCAGCGAAGCGCTGACCGAGTTGTTGTCGTCGATCGTCCACAGTGCCTTGCCGTCGACCTTGCGGATTTCCAGATCACCCGCGCCGCGCCACTTGTCGACCTTGTTGTCCGAGAACGAAATCCACGAACGCACCGGACCCATGTCGCCGGTGTTCAGGCGCAGGAAGGTGCGGTGATAGTCGTGCGAGCCATACGACTCGGTGAAATCGACACCCGCCTTATGCGACGGATCGATCGTTGCCCATGCAATATGGCCACCGGCGGCGCCCGCGTCGGGCATGTCCAGGTCCGGCGTGCCCTGCAGCACGGTGATATCGCCGATGTTTTCCGAGTCGCCGTATTCGCTGGCGAACACCGCGTAGCTGCCCGAGTCGTTGATCGGGGCGCCGTTGACGGTCACGCCGATTTCGTTCGACTGGAAGCCACGGATCTGATAGTTGCCGTCCGACAGGCCGGTGACGTCGTCGGTCGACGAGTTCACGCCCGGGATGGTCGCGATCAGCTGGGTGAAGTTGCTGCCGGGGCCCGCCTTGACGATGGCGTCGCGCGTGATGGTCGACACAGCCTTGGGTGCGGTCTGCACCGACATCAGGCCACCGCCGAGCGACAGCGAGTCAGCACTGACCTGCACGGCACTCAACTGCTGCACGCTACGCAGCGTCGCGTTGTCGTTCGTGGTGTTGGAGGTGCTCGACGCATTGGCGTTACCGCGCTGAGCGGCGACCGCACCGGTAGCCGGCTTGCGAGCGCCCTGTGCATTCTGATCGGCAGCATCCTGAGCCACCGCCATGCTGGCGGACATAGCGAAGACAACGGCGATTGCCATAGAAAGATGGGTTCGTTTCATTTTTTAAGTCCGACATTCCAAGTGGTTGAATTAGCCGGCCGCAACTCTCGGCCGAATGCGCGGAATGAGCTGATGCCCCTCGCCAGAAGGGAACCCTGTCGCATTCATGCAAGCCCAAACCTATTGCTGACCCAAAGCGCCCAAAGGCCGCCTGATAAAGCCCCGCAAGTATTTGCAAGCAAACGTAATTTCATGCCGTTTAACGTAATTTTAAACGTTTATTCCGGGCGTAAAAAAACCCGATCGGTGACGATCAGGCATGAACTTACGAATTTAGCTTCCCACACCCGGATTTGCAGTTCCCTATAAACCGAAAATCCAGGCCGCGCTTTGCAATTACACTACCATGGTCACATACAAATTTGACAGTATCTTTACTACTGCGTCACGCGTCACAGGGGGCAGGAACATGCTGCCCTCCGTGAAAGCTAACGGTTATTCCGCCGCCTTGCCGAGATAACGTGCGCGCTTCGCCGGCTTGAGATTGTCCAGGTCGAGCATGACCAGGCCATCCACGCAGCCGGAGAAGCCAGGATCTTCACCGAAGCCCAGGAACTGCACGCCTTCAGGTTCGACTAGGTCGACGTACTGGCGATACAGCACCGGCAGGCTCACGCCCAGCGCGTCCAGATGATGCTTGAGCTTGCCCAGGCCCGCCGTCGGGTCCAGCCCTTCAAGCGCGTGGCGAACGAGATCGATCACGTCCTGCGAGACAACGAACGGCTGGCGCGCCGCAGCTAGGCCCGACACGCCGAAGTAGTGCTGGTAAGCGGCGGCGATCCACTCGCGCGCTTCGCGCGGCAGGTTGACGGACATGCTGACCGGGCCGAACAGGTACCGCAGTTCCGGATGGCGCTGCAGGTACAGGCCGATGCCTTGCCACAGCTGGTCGAGCGCGCGCGAACGCCAGTAGGCCGGGGCAATAAAGCTGCGACCGAGCTCCAGGCCTTGCGACAGGCGCGATTCCAGCGCTGGCGAGTAGTGGAACAGGCTGGAGGTGTACAGCCCGGCCATGCCGCGCTCACCGATCAGGCGACCGCCGTGGCCGAAGCGGTACGAACCCACCACGTGCAGGGCCTTGGGATCCCACAGCACCAGGTGCTCGTAATGTGGGTCGTAAGCGTCCAGATCGCGGCGTGCGCCAGTACCCTCGCCGACCTTGCGGAAGGTCAGTTCACGCAGCCGGCCGATTTCGCGGAGCACCGCGCTATCTGCCGCGCCCTTGAACAGGAGAATCTGCTTGCCATCATTGAGATCGGCCAGCTTCTCGGCCTGTGCCAGTTCGGCGACCACTCGTTCGGTCGGCTCCGGATGAGCCAATGGGGACTGACCGCCGAAGATCAGGCCACGCCGACGGCCGATGCGATACACATGGCGACGCATCAGCTTGGCGGCTTGCTCAGGCGAACCGCCGCTGCGCTCGGCCAACTCTTCAGCATCGATCAGCTTGCCTACGCTGAAGCCGATACGGCGCTTCATGCGAGAGACCGCTTCGCGCGGCAGCATGGCGGTGCTGAGCGGCTTGGCCAGCATCGACACGCCATAGAACATCGCCGAATTGCGTGCGGCCAGATGTACCGGCAATACCGGCACTTTATTGCGCAAGGCAAGGCGGGCAAATCCATCGGACCACCGGCCATCGCGTACACCCGACGGCCCCATGCGTGAGACTTCGCCTGCCGGGAACACGATCAGGGCCTCGCCACGATCCAGTGCGCGATAGACATCGCGCAGGCGCGAGGTGGCGCCCTTGCCGAACACGTCAACCGGCAGCAGCAGCTTGCTCAACTGGGGAATCATCGTCAGCCAGTCGTTGGCCAGAATCCGCACGTCGCTGCGCACCGAGCCCACCATCTGCAGCAGAGCCAGCGCGTCGAGCATGCCCAGCGGATGATTGGCCACGATCAGCACACCGCCCTCGAGCGGAATGTTCTCGCGCTCGCGCGGATTGATCCGGTAGCTGACGCCAAGCACGTCCAGGGCGCGCTCGACATAGTCGAAGCCCTCGAACGCCGCGCAATGTTCCATGGTCCGGTTAAAACCGGCTTCGTCGGCCAAGCGACCCAACATGCCTGCCACGGGGCGACGGATCTTGGGATGCTGGGCCAGCCAAGGCAGACGTTCCGTAAGTGTCTGTTCGATGCTGAGCATGACCGCCTCCTTAAGGACTATAACGATCCTGGGGGCGGATTATGACAGCATGGTGATGTTGGTGGGACTAAGATTTTGCGATGCGATAAAAGATCGCGTTTGAAACGTCCCTGCCGCACAAACGAGCCCAACAAAATGACCCGGACCGTTACCTAGACCGTTAAATGCAGGTAGGCCGCTATCCCGCCCAGGAACATCTGCACGGACAGTGCAATCAACAACATACCCATCACGCGCTCCAGCGCGGTGAGCACGCTTTCGCCCAGGTAGCGGAACAAATAGGTCGAGCATAGCAAGATCACCGAGGTCGCCAGCCAGGCGCCGAGCAAGGCGATGGCCCAATCCGCTGTGCGGCCCGGCTGCGTGTTGGTCAACAGCAGCAGCGCCGCCATGGCCGATGGGCCGGCTACGCCAGGGATCGCCATCGGCACGATAAAGGGCTCGCCTTCGCCGGGCTTGCCAAAGATGCCGCCACCGTCCGCCGGCGGAAACACCATGCGAATACCGATCAGGAACAACACGATACCGCCGGCGATACTGATCGACTCCTGCCGCAACTGCAGCAGCCTGAGAATATGCGTGCCACCGATCAGGAACACCAGCAGCACGCCAAGCGCAATCAGCAACTCGCGGATCAGCACCCAACGACGACGCTTGGGCGCAACGTCCTTGAGCAGGCTGAGGAAGATCGGAATATTGCCGAGCGGGTCCATGATCAGGAACAGCAGGATCGCTGCCGACAAGGTCGTCATCTGCGTTTCCACGATCAGCGCCCCCGTGCATCAGCGGTCAAGACGATGTTTCCCGTCGCAGATCCAGAACCTTGCCGCGCGCGGGCATGCCGGCGGCGCTGAGCAAATACACCACCGCTTCGGCAGTCGCATCGGGCAAGGGCTGGATCGTTGTGTCCTCGCCAAAATAGGCCTGCCGCCGAATCGCCGTGCGCATCGGTGCCGGCAATATCGCGTGCGTACGCAGCGTACTCTGGTCGGTTTCCTGATGCAGGATTTCCACCAGTCGCTCCAATGCTGCCTTGGACACACCGTAGCCGCCCCAGTGCGCACGGCAAAGCAGCTCGGGATCGTCCAGCACGAACACCACCGCGGCATCCTTCGCTTCTTGCAGCAGCGGCATGCACGCCTGGGTCAGTGCAAACGGCGCTGACACATTGACGTGCAGGGCGCGCAGCCAATCGTCCGGCTTGTGCATGGCCAATGGGGTCAGGCCGGCGAAACTTGCCGCTGTATGCACGATGCCGTCCAGGCGCCCGAAGTCGCGCTCCAGACCTTCGGCCATCGCGGTGTAATCGCGCGGCGTGGCCGCTTCCATGTCCAACGGATGGATGATCGGCTCGGGCAATTGCTCGGCCACCATCGCATCGTAGAGTTGTTCGAGTTGACGCTTGCGCTTGCCGGTAATGACTACCGTCGCGCCGGCACGCGCCGCTGCACGCGCCACGGCACTGCCGAGCCCGCCGTAGGCGCCGGTGACCACGATGACACGACCGGCCAGGCTGGCGGGTGCCAGTTGCTGCCAGTCGGCGGGAAACTTCACGCTAGCCAGGCTCATTCCTTTGCCGCCCCACTCACGTCGGCGACCATGCGCTCCAACTCACCAGCGTTTTTCAGGTCTTCGACAATGTCGCAGCCACCGATCAGCTCGCCCTGGATAAAGAGCTGCGGAAAGGTAGGCCAGTTGGCGTAGTGCGGCAGCGCCGCGCGCATTTCCGGGTCGGCCAATACATTGACCGCATGAAAATCCGCCCCTGCCTGCTTCAACGCCTGCGCGGCGCGGCTGGAAAAGCCGCACATCGGGAATTGCGGCGTGCCTTTCATGAAAAGCACGATCGCATGCTCGGAAAGGACAGCCTTGATTCGTTCGTTAACGTCCATAGCTACGGATTTCATCATTACAATGCACGAAGATCGGTAGTGTATCAGTCGAACCACGGCGGCCGTTCGGCCGTGCCGGTCCGACTCCCCTCTAGCCCATAAGCCAAGGAGCCATCAGACATGGCGATTGAACTCCCCGCCCTGCCCTACGAAAAGAACGCCCTGGAACCGCATATCTCTGCGGAGACCCTGGAGTACCACTACGGCAAGCACCACCAGGCTTACGTCACCAACCTCAACAACCTGATCAAGGGCACCGAGTTCGAGAACGCGGACCTGGTCGACATCATCAAGAAGTCGTCCGGCGGCGTCTTCAATAACTCCGCCCAGGTCTGGAACCACACCTTCTATTGGAACTCGCTCAAGCCCAACGGCGGTGGCGAGCCCAGCGGCAAGCTGGCCGATGCCATCAACAAGGCCTTCGGTTCGCTCGACAAGTTCAAGGAAGAGTTCACCAAGTCCGCCGTCGGCAACTTCGGCTCGGGCTGGACGTGGCTGGTCCAGCGCCCGGACGGTTCGCTGGGCATCGTCAACACCAGCAATGCCGCCACGCCGATTACCGGCAGCGACAAGCCGCTGTTGACCTGCGACGTGTGGGAACATGCGTACTACATCGACTACCGCAATGCGCGTCCGAAGTACGTCGAGGCTTTCTGGAACCTCGTGAACTGGGACTTTGCTGCGAAGAATCTGGCGTAAGCGCCAGATGTCGAAAAACGGGGCCGGAAACGGCCCCGTTTTTTTATGGAACGGCTTCTGGGAGCCTCCAAGAACGTAAAGTCGGCCACAGCGTGGCCTGTCAAGTCGCGCCTTCGGCGCTGTAAAGAGTAAAGGGGAAAAGCCAACATGCCGTAACTCGCGGCTTTTTTGCTTTCTCCCTTTACCCTTTCCTCTTTACAGGCCACATAGTGGTCGACTTTCCCAGACCAGAGGGTTGGCTCTCGCCGGTCTTTTTCGAAGTTCCCTTGGCATGTTGTGGCGTAGAAAGCCTCAATCCCTATGGGCGACGGCGTTCAATGGCTCTACCTGTCCGTCGCGCTTCAGCGCATGTGCGATATCGCCAACACGCTTGAGCAATGTGCCCGCATCCGTCGCACAAACTGTCGCATGCCCCACCTTGCGTCCGGCACGCAACTGCTTCCCATAGTCGTGCCAATGCGCATCATCGGTGGACAACACCGGCGCCGGATCCGGCAGTTCGCCGATCCAGTTGAACATCGCCGAAAACCTACGTGCGGACGTATCGCCCAGCGGCAAACCCAGCACCGCGCGCACATGGTTTTCAAACTGGCTGACCACGGCACCCTCGATGGTCCAATGCCCGGAATTGTGCACGCGCGGCGCCATTTCGTTGCCGAGCAACTGGCCATCCTTGACGAACAGCTCAAGTGCGAACACGCCGACATATTCAAGGCGCTCGGCGAGCGTGCGCGCCAGGTCGGTCGCGCGCGCCTGCAGTGCATCGATATTGACTGCAGGAGCAAAACTCAACGACAACACCCCATCGGTATGCCAGTTCTGCGTCAGCGGCCAGGTACGGAAATCGCCATCGCGACTGCGCACCGCAATCACCGAAAGCTCGCGCTCGAACGGGACGAACGCTTCGAGGATCAAGCCATGCGTCGAGGCCTGGGCACCCAGCGCATTCCATGCGGCATCGGCGTCGGTCAATGCATGAATGCGGAACTGCCCCTTGCCGTCATAACCAAGCCGGCGTGTCTTCAGGATAGCCGGTGCACCAATGGCGGCAAGCGCGCGGTCCAGGTCTTCGCGCGTATCGATCGCCATGAATTGGGGCGTGTTGAGGCCACATTCGCGAAACAGTGTCTTCTCGGCCAGCCGATCCTGTGCCACTGCCAAAGCACGCGGCGCCGGGAACACATCGACCTTTTCAGCCAGTCGATGCGCGGTTTCGGCCGGCACGTTCTCGAAATCGAAAGTCACCACATCGACCTGGGCCGCAAAGCGCTCGAGCGCATCGTAGTCGGTCCAGTCGGCAGTAATCAGCGGGGCCACCTGGCCGGCGCAGGCGTCAGGAGCACTATCGACCACCAGGGTCTTCACGCCCAGCGGCGCGGCGGCGATAGCCAGCATGCGCGCCAGCTGGCCACCTCCCAAAATGCCCAGTACGGGCTGGCGGCGCGACGTACTCACGCGCGCGGGTCCGGATTGTCCAATACGGTCTGGGTCTGGCGTGCGCGATAGGCATCGAGCGCCTTGGCCAGCTCCGGATCGTGCAGGGCGAGAATGGCAGCGGCATACAAACCGGCATTTACCGCGCCAGCCCGGCCGATCGCCAGCGTGCCGACCGGAATACCGGCAGGCATCTGTGCGATGGAAAGCAGGGAATCCATGCCATTCAAGGCCTTGGACTGGACCGGCACGCCCAGCACCGGCAACCGCGTCTTGGCGGCGAGCATGCCCGGCAAATGGGCTGCGCCACCGGCACCGGCGATAATCACATCGATCCCACGCCCCACTGCCTCTTCGGCATAGCGAAACAGCAGGTCGGGGGTCCGATGGGCGGACACCACCTGAACCTCATGCGGCACGCCCAGCTCGGTCAGCACCTGGGCCGCATGCTCCATGGTTTCCCAGTCCGAACGGGAACCCATAACGACGCCGACACGTGGCGGCTTGGCTGGTGAGGTCATGACTCGGTCACCCAAAAGGGGATATTGTACGGACTTTCCGCGTTTCGGCGCGCTTTTTTGACACCCGTTTCCATGGACAAGCGTCTGCTCGACATCCTCTGCTGCCCCGTCAGCAAGACCCCGCTCCGCCCGACCGGCAAGGTCGAGCTGGAGGCATTAAACAGGGCCATCGCCGACGGTCAGGCCCTGACCGTGGCTGGTGTGCCGCTCAAGGACAGGATCGGCGAAGCGCTGATCACCGTCGATGGCAAGGTCATCTACCGCGTCGACGACGGCATCCCGGTCATGCTGCCCGAAGAGGGCATCGGTACCACCCAGTTTCGGGATTTCCCCGCCGCCGCCTAAGCCCGGCCGGGCCGGAACTGGCCTTCCCGACAGGGAATGCCAACTGGGACACCAACTGGGACGTGGCGCGGCCATGCGATTTCGCTTAGTCTTCTACATGCTTGCGGCAACGGATGGCCGCCATCGCGGCGACAACACTTCAGGGGTGTGGCGATGAAAGACGCCAGTGAGCCATCAAACATAGTTAGTTTGAGCCAGCGTCTGGATCCGTCCAGTGAGCGCGGAGGCGCGCTGTTGCATAACGTTCGGGACATTGCCGGCAAGCGCTTGCAGCTGCTGATCAACGGCATGTTCGAGCATGTCGACGATGCGCTGTTCGACCTGGCCGAAAAAGCCGAGAACAACGCCGCACAGATGCATTACTTCGACGGCATGCGCGAAGTGCGCAAGCGTCGCCCCAGTGTCGAGCGCGCCTTCCTGAGCAACGTCGCCCGCGAACTGGCCGACTTTGCCAATACCTATCGCAATCCATCGGGCAACCCGGTAGCCGCTTCGCTACCGATCGGCTCGGTGGAGCTATCGCTGGTTGCCGACAACGAACTGGAAGAATCGCTGGCCATCACCAGCATGATCGGCAAGAACGAGACGCGCCTGACACGCGAGCTGTTCGGCGTGAACCAGCGTCTGTCGGTGATCTACGGTGGCATCAAGATCGACGACGCCAACAATCCGATCGGCCCCGCCGCGCTCGCCCAGGCGTTCCGCCATGCCATGCGTGAGCTGGCCGCGGACATGCGCGTCAAGCTGATCATCTACAAGCTGTTCGACCGCTACGTGATGGCTTCGCTGGACGAGCTTTACCAGGAAGTCAGCAACGAATTGGTGCGCGCAGGCGTGCTGCCGCAATTGCGTCACGAGTTGCCGCGCAACGCTCAGCAGCGTGGCACCGGCACGGCGCCCACCGGCAACGCGGCCGACGCTGTCCAGTCCAACGAAACGGCCGAGAGCTTCCTGGCCGAAGATTCAAGCGCCGAGCTGCTGCAAACCCTGCGCACTCTGTTCAGTGCGCGTCGCGGGCCGATCGACAGCCGCGCAGCGCCGCTGGGCGGTCCGTTGCAAGTGCCCACCGCGAATGAGTTGCTCGGTGCGTTGAGCGTATTGCAGAGCCAAGCCGCCTCAGGCATCGCAGTCAGCTCCGGCGTGGCCACGCTAGGCTCTACCGACCTCGCACTCGAAGTGCAACAGCTGAAAGAACAGCTGCTGGTGCAACTTGGCTCGTTGCGTGGTGAAAAACCCGGCCATGTCGCCACGATGGACGAAGACACCATCGATCTCGTCGGCATGCTGTTCGAGTTCATCCTCGAAGATCGCAACCTGCCGACCGAGATGCAGGCCATGTTGGCGCGCCTGCAGATTCCGTATCTCAAGGCGGCGATCATCGATCGCAAGCTGTTCGCGCACCGCCAGCACCCGGCACGCCGCCTGCTCGACGGGTTGGCCGATGCTGCCAAGGGCTGGTCGGCCGAGTCGGACCGCGACCACCGCCTGCACGACAAGATCAAATCCGTTGTCGATCGCCTGCTTCAGGATTTCGACGACGATATCGGCATCTTCGATCGCCTGAACCTCGAGTTGCAGGAGTTCCAGGACACCAGCCGCCGCCGTGCCGACCTGGCCGAGCAGCGCGTGGCCGAATCCACCCGCGGTCGCGAAAAGCTGGAACAGGCGCGCCGTCGCGCCGCCCGTGAAATCCTTACCCGCGTGGGCGATCACACCTTGCCGCCGTTGGTGCATGGCGTGTTGACGCGCGCCTGGGCCAACTACCTGGTGCTGACGCTGCTGCGCCAGGGCGAGGATTCCAACGAATTTCGCGAAGCGCTGCGTTTCGTCAACGAGTTCATTGCCAGCACGCGCCCGGTGCGTGAAGCCGAAGATCGCCGTGTCCTGCGGCAGATGTTGCCGGGCATCGAGCGCGCGCTGCGCCGTGGCCTAGCCAACGTGGCCTTCCAGGAAAACGATATCGAGCGGCTGCTCGCACAGCTGCATACGTACTACCGCCATCAGTTGGGCGAAGCCGTACCCGAAGCGGAAGTCCGCGCGATCGAAGAAGCCACCACGCTGCCGATTCCCGAGAGCATCCAGCCAGTGGTCGAGACCTCCACGCTCGAAGACGAGCCGGAGCTCGACGCCGAAGAGCCGTTCGAAGAAAGCCCCGAACTGGCCAGCGTGCGCGAACTGAAGCCGGGCAGCTGGATGGAGTTCAACACCGGCGAAGAAACTACCGAACGCGCCAAGCTTTCCTGGATCAGCCCGATGAGCGGACGCTACCTGTTCGTCAATCGCCGCGGCCTGAAGGTGGGTGACTACTCGCCGTATGAGCTGGCCACGGCCATGACAGGTGGCACGGCGCGCATTCTCGATTCGTCGGCACTGTTCGATCGCGCACTCGATGCTATCGTTGGCCGTCTTAGCCAAACAGCTGCGGCCTCCGCTACTCGAGAATGACTTCCAAGCTTCCTCTTGATCCGCCCTCGTCCGAACTGATCGAGGCCGATGTAACGCGCGCCTTTGCCGAAGACCTGCATACCGGTGACGCTACCGCCGAACTGGTTCCTGCCGATGCCCAGGCGCGCGCCGCGCTGACCTGCCGCGAAAACGCGGTCATGGCCGGGATCGACTGGTTCAACGCCTGCTTTCGCAAGCTCGATCCGCGCGTCTCGATCGCATGGAAAGTAAAGGACGGCGACCAGGTCACCGCCGGCGACATCATCTGTCAGTTGAGCGGCTCGGCACGTGCGCTGCTCAGCGCGGAGCGCTCAGCGCTGAACTTCCTGCAGCTGCTTTCCGGCACGGCAACAGCCACGGCTGAGCATGTCGCCAAGGTTGCCGGCAGCCGCACGCGCGTGCTCGACACGCGCAAGACCGTCCCCGGCCTGCGGCTGGCGCAAAAATACGCCGTGCGTTGCGGCGGCGGCCACAATCATCGCATCGGCCTGTTCGACGCAATCCTGGTCAAGGAAAACCACATCATTGCCGCCGGTAGCATCAAGGCGGCCGTGGAAGCCGGTCGGCGCTTGCACCCGAAGCTGCTGCTTGAAGTGGAAGTGGAGAACTTCGACGAACTGGCCCAGGCGATCGACGCGGGTGTGGACCGCATCATGCTGGACAATTTCACGCTGGCCGATATGCACGAAGCCGTGCGGATCACGGCAGGACGTATTCCGCTCGAAGTATCGGGCAATGTGGATCTGACCACCATCGGCGACATTGCCGGCACTGGCGTCGATTTTGTCTCGGTCGGCGCGCTGACCAAGCACGTGCGGGCGATCGATCTCTCGCTGCGACTGCAGTTCGACTAACGCAGAGAACGACGGCGCTCCTCAACCTTGTCATCCCGGTGAAAGCCGGGATCTACTCCTCAGTCGTCCCGTGTCAGGCGACGGATGGCAAGCATCTACACCGAAGAATGGATGACCAGCTTCGCTGTTGAAAAGCGCCTCCGGCCTTCGCCGGGATGACAATATGAGGGGCTTTTGGAAGTCCACCCTCGCTCCTTGCAACCGCCCCATCCCATCCCCACACTGGCGGCATGGGCAAACTCTCCGACCTGTTCCTGCTATTGGCCTTGCTGGCCATCGTCGGTCTGTGGCTCAAGCTCAATCGTGCACGCGAGCAGGCTACCGCCGAAGCTCGCCAGCAATGCCTGCGACATGGCTTGCAGCTACTCGATGAAACGGTGGGCCTGCGCAGCCTGCGCATGCGACGGGTCGGTGGCAGGCTCGGCGTCGAACGCTGTTACAGCTTCGAGGTCAGCATCGATGGCGACGACCGTGAGCCGGGCCGGCTGTGGTTGATCGGCACGATCATGACCGGCCTGAGCCTGCCGACCATCGAACTGTATCTTCCCGAGGCTTCGCCAAAACCACGCCTCGGTGAGAGCGGCGGCAACGTGGTGCCGCTACGCCCCAGGGATCGCAACCTGCATTGATTCGGCCGGTTGTGGTCGCGCCTCAACCCCGTCCCTTCTTACTTGACGATGCGCAGATGCGAAGCCGAACGCTTGGGCTTCTCGCTGCTGCCCTCGTCGCTTTCGCTGGTCGGCGGCGGCGTATCGTCGTCCGGGCCGGAGGGCGGCGGCACATCGCCACCTTCTTCGGCGGGAAACATCATGCCTTGGCCGTTTTCCTGCGCATATAGCGCCAGGACCGCCTGGATCGGAATATAGATCTGCTGGCTCACGCCGGAAAAGCGCGCCTGGAAGGTGATCCAGTCATTGCCCAAATCGAGGTTTGCAACCGCACGCATGGCCAGGTTAAGCACTACCTGCCCGTTCTTGATCACCTGCGGCGGCACCCGCACGCCTTCGCGCGCAGCGTCGACGAGGACATACGGGGTGAGGTTGTTGTCGGTGATCCAATCGTAGATGGCCCGCAACAGGTACGGACGATTGGAAGTCATCGGGATGTTTTCGTCGGTCATCGATAGAGCCTGTTAAGGCCGCCAAGACCGCCTCGATCGAGGCCGGCCATCCGGCGGCATATGCATAGTGCAACGCCAGACCGGCTGAAAGCCAGTTCAGGCAGAGTGTCCGGCTATGGCTGCCGGATCTTGGAATAACCCATAAGTTTACGGCGAGATCGGCGTCCCGACGATATGGGGTTTTGCCACAGGCCAAAGCCCCTGGGCTCAGGGCCGCATGGCCTTTTCTTCGGCGGTCATGCTGCGGGCAAAGCCCTGGCTGTGAAACAGCCGCTCGCCGTAGTCCAGGATCGGCTTGCCTTCCCGCCCGAGGTCCACCCCCAACCAGGGAAGGCGCCAGATCACCGGGGCGACCAGGCAGTCGACCAGGCTCATTTCGGGGTTCAGGAAGAACTTGGAAGCCTTGAACAGCGGCAGCGAGGTCAACAGCTGCTCGCGCAGGTGCTTGCGGGCCGTATCGGCGAGCTTGCCGCCCTCGCGGATGGCGGCAATCTGGGTCAGCCAGTCCAGCTCGATGCGGACCGCGGCCAGGCGCAGACGCGCGCGGGACAACGGATCGATCGGCATCAGCGGGGGATGGGGATAGCGCTCGTCCAGGTATTCGCAGACGACGGCAGTGTCATAAAGGGTCAGGTCGCGATCGACCAGGGTCGGCGTGCTGCCATAAGGGTTGAGGTCGATCAGGTCTTCAGGGGGCGGTTTGCTCGGGTCGACTTCTACCCGTTCGTAGCTGACACCCTTGGCCGCCAGTACCAGCCGGACACGATGACACTGGACGTCATCGGCGGTGGTGTAGAGGGTGAGTACGGTACGCGAGCGTGCGCTTTGGACCATGCGCGATTCTCCCCTTCAAAGAGCAGGCGGCGCACCTCTTCGCCGCCTGCCAATGACGACCGGACGCCTTAGTGCACGTCCTTCCAGAATTCCTTCTTGAGCATATAAGCCAAGAACGTGAAACCGGCAAGGAACAACAGCACCCAGATACCGTAATGCTGGCGCTGCAAGGCCGCGGGTTCGGCGGCGTATTCGAGGAAGTTGGTCAGGTCGCGGGTCGCCTGCTGGTACTGCACCGGCGTCAGCTTGCCCGGATGCGACAGCTCCAGCTTCTCGACCGTCTCTTCGCCCGGCTTCTTCACTGCGGTCTGCAGGCCCTGCAGTTCCCACAGCGGGTTGGGCATGGATGCGTTCGGGAACACCTCGTTGTTCCAGCCCACCGGACGGGTCGAGTCCAGGTAGAAGGAATTGAGGTAACCGAACACCCAGTCCGCACCCTTGGCGCGCACTTCCAGCGACAGATCCGGCGGTGCCTTGCCGAAGTACTGCTGCGCGTTGGCCTCTGGCATGTGCGAGATCACCGGGTCGCCGAACTTGGCGCCGGTCATGTTGAGGTTGTCCATCACGTCCTTTTCCGAAAGACCCAGGTCTTCGGCCAGACGCGAATAGCGCACGTACTTGAGCGAGTGGCAGCCCACGCAGTAGTTGAAGAACATCTTGGCGCCGCGCTGCAGCGACGCCTGGTCACCCACATTGGTGCCGGCTGACGGCAGGCCGCCCTCTTCCGCGGCCATGGCCGAACCCGCGCCGACCAGCAAACCGAGCGCCAGCGCAATCGAAGAAAAATAACGCTTAGTCATGCGTGGTCACCCGTTCCGGAACCGGCTTGGTCTTTTCCCAGCCTAGATGCGTGTACAGCCACAGGAACACGAAATAGCCAAAGTAGATCAGCGTCATCACGCGACCGAAGGTGTTTTCCCAGACGGTCACGTCGACATTGCCGAACCACTCGGGGATCACCTCAGCCACTACACCGGCGCCGACAGCACCGAGTGAGATGAAGGAAACCGCGAACAGCCCCAGCGCCCACTTGTAGCCCGCGCCGCGATAGCGGATCGAACGTACCTGTCCGGCATCGATCCACGGCAGTACGAACAACACCGCGATCGCACCGAACATCGCCAGCACACCCCAGAACGCCGTACCGAAGAACGACGGGATCATGCGCAAGATCGCGTAGAACGGGGTGAAGTACCACACCGGCTTGATGTGCGTCGGCGTGACCAGGTTGTTGGCCGGGATGAAGTTGTCGTGCTCGAGGAACCAGCCGCCGAAGGTCGGCGCAAAGAAGATGATGAACGCGGCGATCAGCAGGAAGAAACCCACGCCGACCAGGTCCTTCACCGTGTAATACGGATGGAAGGGAATGGCATCGGCGGGCTTGTTCGCATCCCAACGATTGCCCTTCGGACCATGCTTGGTGTCCACGCCATCGGGGTTGTTCGAACCCACCTCGTGCAATGCGGCCAGATGCAACACCACCAGCAACAACAGCACCAGCGGCAAGGCAATGACGTGCAACGCGAAGAAGCGGTTCAAGGTGGCGTCGGCAGGCAGGAAGTCACCCATGATCCACTGCTGCAGTCCGCTGCCGATCACCGGGACGGTGCCGAACAGCGAAATGATCACCTTGGCGCCCCAGAACGACATGTTGCCCCAGGGCAGCACGTAGCCCATGAAGGCCTCGGCCATCAGCGACAGGAAGATCAGCATGCCCAGCAGCCACACCAGCTCGCGCGGCTTCTTGTACGAGCCGTAAAGCAGGCCGCGGAACATGTGCAGGAACACCACAATGAAGAACAGCGATGCGCCAGTGGAGTGCATGTAGCGGATCAGCCAGCCCCACTCCACGTCGCGCATGATGTACTCGACCGAGTTGAAGGCTTCCGCCGCACTCGTCTTGTAGTTCATGGTGAGGAAGATGCCGGTAACGATCTGATTGACCAGCACCAGCAGGGCGAGCGAGCCGAAGTAGTACCAAAGATTGAAATTCTTCGGCGCGTAGTACTCGGTCATGTGCTTGCGATAGGTCGGCACCAGATTCGGTGCGCGCTCGTTGACCCAATCGCCAAGCCGCGTGAACACGTTAGCCATCAGCCTTTCTCCCCAGGGGCGACACCGATCTGGATATGCGTGTCGTCGATGAAGTGATAGTCCGGCACCAGCAGGTTCTTCGGTGCGGGCACGCCCTGATAGACGCGACCGGCCATGTCGTAACGCGACTTGTGG
>Ga0207695_10002235_pt1 | contig 29044 bp, 28 predicted proteins | sample KBSC54metaG_FD_184354 | JGI IMG/M metagenome (GOLD analysis project Ga0207695, IMG submission 184354) | Corn rhizosphere microbial communities from Kellogg Biological Station, Michigan, USA - KBS C5-4 metaG (SPAdes) (version 2) | ecosystem: Host-associated > Plants > Roots > Rhizosphere > Soil...
ATATGCGTTAGCGCAACCATCCACAGGCCCGGGGTTTCGTAACTATCCCTATTCGACAGACATGAGCGTAGATCCCTGGACCTATGCCATGCTCGCGACCAACACCAACGGAGAAGTGCACAATATAGGAGAGATCTGGTGCTCCGCGCTGTGGGACATGACCTGGAACATCATACAGATGGAAGGCATAGATGCCAACATTTATCATGGAACAGGGGGCAACAATATTGCCTTGCAGCTCGTCATCCAGGCCATGAAATACCAGCCCTGCAGCCCAGGCTTCATGGATGGACGGGACGCCATCCTGAAGGCGGATTCCATCCTTTACAACTACAAACACAAATGCGCCATTTGGAATGCTTTTGCACGCAGAGGCATGGGCAGGAGCGCATCGCAGGGAAGCTCGGACGACTATACGGATGGAACGGCGGCCTATGATCTGCCTTCGGGTCTCGGTCTCTCCCAATCTGCTAATAAGACAGTGCTCACACAAGGAGATCATATTATTTATACGATCAAAGCCTATTGCGATTGTAGCCCGCTGAGCAATATTTCCATTGTGGATACATTGTCAAGTAATCTTGGTTTTGTCTCCGCGCCCGGAGGCACCTACACTTCGCCGGCGATACATTTCGACGGACTGAACTTTGCCGCCAACGAAACAAAGACCCTTACGGTGGAAGCCAGTGTCAATGGGGCCTATGCCTCACCGGATACCCTGATCAATGACAGCAGGGAATCCGGCGGCTACATGTGGACGTCCACGGCAAAGACCGGCAGCACTTTCTTTTCGCAAAGCACAACGCGCAGCCATAGTCCCACGCATGCCTGGTATGCTTCTGATGTAGCTACCCCAACCGATTTTGCCATCACGTCCGGTGATATACATCCCGACACGCTGTCAACCTTGTCGTTCTGGCATTACTTTGAGACCGACCCCGCCTTTGACGGCGGTGTCGTAGAGATCTCGACAGATGGCGGCGCCACCTGGCAGGACCTGGGTCCCTATATGGTGCAAAATGGCTATAACAGCTCTCTTGATCCCGTAACATCGGGCCTGAGCAATCGCCAGGCATTTACAGGCAGCAGCGGAGGCGCATTCATGCAGACCACGGCATCATTGACGGGATTCGCAGGAACCACTGCACGCATAAGATTCCGTTTTGCCAGCGATAACTCTGTCGGTAGTGACGGATGGTATATCGACGACATTCTGTTGAAAAATGAATCAGGCGTTGCCAGCCTTGGAATTGCATTAAATGGGAGCACTATATTATCCCGGACCAGCACAGTGACAAGCCTCATGCCGGGGTCTTTGCCCGTAAATTTCATGGGCTTTACCGCCAGCAAACAGGACCACCACGCCTTGCTGCAATGGCAGGTCAACAGCCAGCTGAATCTCAGCAGCTATAGAGTGGAAAGGAGTAGCGACGGACACACATTCTCCTCCATTGGTGAAGTCGCCGCGCAAGACAGGCAGGATAGATATAGCTTCACCGACGATGCGCCACTGGAAGGAAATAATTTCTACCGCATAGCCGGAAAGGACCTCGACGGGAAGTTAACGTACTCGCCCATCCGGCAGCTGCAATTCGATGCCTCCGGCCTGACGGTCAAACTGTCACCCGTGCCGACCTATACCCATTCCGTACAGTTGACCATTACCACCGGCCTGGACGATGAGCCGGCTACTGCTTCACTGATCAGTCCCATCGGCCAGGTGCTGAAGATCTATACCATTCGGCAGGGCCAGAACCTGCTTGACCTGGGAGGTTTTGCTCAGGGAGTTTATTTCCTGAAGGTGAGTACCGTGAAAAACAGAAGCGAAGTGAGGAAGATCGTGATCCAATAACATTACATTATCTTTGGCCGGATCACCTTTACCAGGTGTTAAAGTCAAATGAAAAAGGTTTTGTCCGTCCTTATAACGCTGATTTTCAGTTTGTTTTGCTTCATTGCCGGGGCGCAAAACAATGTGCTCACGGGAATCATAAAGGACTCCGCCAACGGCAAACCCCTGGCAGGCGTCAGTGTATTTCTCAACGGCACCACCAAAGGAACGGTAAGTCGAAACGACGGCAGCTTCGTATTGCAGGGGTTCCCTCAGGGACAATACCAGCTGATCATTTCCGCTATCGGTTATCAAACTTATGTAACGGAGGTTAGCAGCCATAACCTTTCCTCCTCCTTAAAGATCACCCTCCATACGGCCGCCGACGAACTGGCAGCCATAACGATAGAGCCATACCTGAAGGATGGATGGAGTAAATATGGAAAGACTTTTCTGCAATGTTTCATCGGTACGACCGACAATGCTTCTTCCTGCACGATAAAAAACAAGAATGTTTTGCGGTTTCATTTCTATCTCAAGAGCAACAAGCTTACCGTAACTGCCATTGAACCGTTGCTGATAGAAAACAAAGCCCTGGGCTATGAGCTGGAGTACCGGCTCGAACGCTTCGTCTGTGATTATGCTAACCATATCGTTTCCTATTATGGTTATCCACTTTTCCGGGATATGCCCACGGATGATGACTTTAAAAAGAAAAAATGGGAGCTTAATCGTCAGCTGGCCTATATGGGGTCTATGATGCATTTCATGCGCAGTCTATATAGCCATAAGGTAAAGGAAGAGGGGTTTCTGGTAAAATATAAGGTTCCGGTACCCAACGTCGAAAAGCAAAGAGTTAAAGCGATCTATCACCCTAATAATATTCCAAAGGATTCTATTCCTATCGATACCCTTCACCATTATTGGGAAGTGTTGCGGGAACCTGATTATTACATGCAAACCGTCACCGATCCGGACGGATTACTAACCATTCAGCAGGATCAGACCCATGTAATGTACTTTGTCGACGATTGTACAGTGATCTATGGCAATCCCAAAAGAGGGATTGCCTATACGGAGTCTTCTATCCGGCTGATGAATCAACGGCCCATTGCCATAGACGAAAATGGAAACTATTATCCCCAGGCTGAAATACTTAACCTTCAAAACTGGAGTATCACCGAGAATATGTCCAATCTCCTGCCTCGGGATTATAACATCGATGCGCCGTTTTAGAACTATTTCGATAAAAAATTCCCGGGGACCCGCAAGCCCTCTTCACTCGCCAGGACTTTTAGCATGACCTTTTGAAGCCCTTTGGGGATCAGGTCTATTTCCGGCTGGGTAAGCGGCTGAACCAATTCAATGAATTCATCCTCATCATCATAGTATCCCAACTGCAATACCCATCTGTCCTCGGACAGTAATCGGAGGGCCATCTCCTTGTCCTCTTCATAGAGATGGATCTTTACCACAGCCCACTGTTCATCGTCCTCGTCTTCAAAGTGAATGTCGACGGCTTTTGCGCCGCCAACTTCTTCGACGATCTTCTTCACCAGGGAGCCCGGTTCTTGCCGGATTAACTCTTCGTTTGTTCTATTGTTTGCCATAGATGCCGCAAATATAATGAGTGCCAGGATAATAGGAGCTAAATCCTCGTTAACACATTTAGTGGTACATCACAACAGGAAGGAAGGGCCCGTCGCCAGCCACATCTGGTCGCCGGTAGCCGAAGTAAAAATCTGGCCCAGGGAGAAAGGCTTTCCTTTTTCTACGATCCCGCCCATCGGGTCCACATGGATCCGGTCGATCAGCGAGGGGGCAAGCGTATACTTTAGTCCGTCATAAGCGCTCTTGCCTTGCTGGGAGATATGCGTTTCGTCGGGGTAAGCAACATCTTTCCAGAGAAGGGTCGGTGGTGCGATCTCCTTCAGCACCATAAGAAACGAATCGATTCCCATGTCGTGGTAAGCCTCCCCCGTTCTCCCCGTGATAAAGAGGGATTTGACTGCCTTGACATCTTTCATCTTTTCCCGGGCATACCCTTTCAAAAAGCCGTGATCCCACCAACAGGATGGGTCTGCCGCTATGTATGAGTCGAACAATTGCGGCTCGGTAAATAGTGTATACAATACGAACAAGCCGCCAAGCGAATGCCCCCACAGGATGTTGACCCCGTTTGCCGGGTAAGTCTTATTGATGTACGGGATCAGTTCATCTTTGAGAAAAGAAAGCAATTTCGGTCCACCGCCCGATCCATTTCCCTCAGTCTTTGTCGGCGTCAGATCGCGAAACCGTTGGTTCTGGTTGTTGGGATAACTGTTCTTTACACCGACCATGATGATCGGCATGGTAAAACCCCATTGCCTCGACCATGCCTGTGTCTGTTCGAATAACTCCGCATTCCACTCCCCGTCCAGCAAATACAAAACCTGGTATTTGTCGCCGGAGCCCGGCTTATATTCCTTCGGCAACTGGATTTGAAGCATCCGCTCCTCTCCGATCACGGTAGAATAAATAGAATCTTTGATCCCGGGTTGAGCCAGCGCATGAATGGAAATTACCAGCAGAAGAACAGAAAAGCACACTTTGTTTGGCATCGACTATTTCTTTTTCAGGCTAATCTACTAAGCATATACCATATTTACAACCACCAAATCAGGCTTGTTGATATCTGGCCTTGAACTCTTCCGCGAAGTCAGGGAGTGTAACTTTTCCAGTCACTCTTCCGCCGGTGGCGAAAAAATCTTCTGTTATAGTGCCGGCCCTGACAGCCTTCCCCATTTCTATTAAAAGCGCTGCTAATTCCGGTGGCAAACCTGCGGACAGCATTCCCTGTCTCAGCTGCTCATCCGGAAATGATACCCACTGTAAATCCGGCTTGCCGACAGCGTGACCCAATACCCTCGCTACTTCATTGCCCGTTGTGATAGCGCTGGCAATGTATTTTACTTCGATTCCGTTTCCTTTGCTTTGCAGTTCTGCAGCGATGGCCGCGGCGACATCGCGCGGGTGTGCCAGCACCAGCTTATCATCACCTTGATAGTTATTACCTATAACGTTACTGTTCCTGATCACCGGTATATCGCGGAAGAAATTGATATAGAATATACCAGCCCTTATGATCGTCAGGTTTACACCGGTCAGTTGCCGGAATAGCTGCTCTACGCGATGTGCACCTTGTACGGGGCCCGTCCCTGCGGTTGCATGGGCGCCGATGCTGCTCAGCATCACGACTCGCTTTACGCCTGATGCTTTTATCGCCTGCGAATACGCCAGACCCGCATTTGCAATATTGTCGATGATATTTTCCGAACCCATGGCAGGCGGTGTCATAGTATAAACTGCGTCAGCGCCCGTAAAGGCCTGCTTTAAAAAATTCGTGTCGCTGATATCACCGGTGGCAGCCCTTGCCCCCAACGCTTCAATTGCGCCCGTGTGTGCCGCGTTACTGCTGATCACGGTGACAGTATGTCCCATTGCCACCAGTGCTTCTACTAAAGGTTTGCCTACGTTACCGAGCGAACCTGTTGTTGTAATGTTCATCTTGTTTGAATTATTTGATAAGCTAATGTTTATAAAGCCGGGTAATCCGTATAGCCCACTGAGCCGGGTGTATACAGGGTGTTATAGTCGGGTTGACTTAGCGCTGCGCTGTCTGCAATGCGTTTGTCGAGGTCCGGGTTGGCTAAAAATGCCCGGCCAAATGCAACCAGGTCTGCAAAGCCTGCTTCCAATGCCTTTTCTGCAGTTTCCGGCGTTAGACCGTTGCAGAGGATGATCGTCCCTGTAAAGCCATCACGAATGGCATCCAGGGTCTTTTGCGGGATAGCAGCCGACATACCAATGTGCAGGTAGGCGATGCCGGTTTTGTCCAGCTCTTTCGCCAGTAAAGCATAGGTGTCATGAACTTCCTGCCGATCATACGGCTGCAGATCGCCCAGCGTGGAGTATGGCGAAAAACGTACGCCTACCTTGTCCGCACCAATGGCTGATGCCATGGCCTGTACAACACGGATGGCAAACCTTGCTCTATTCTCTACACTCCCGCCCCAGTGGTCAGTACGGTTATTGACATGCGGGTTCAGGAACTGTTCAGTAAGGTAACCGTTGGCGCCATGCAGTTCTACCCCGTCAAACCCCGCTTTCCTGGCATTATGCGCTGCCTGTACATGCTCTGCGATGACGTTTTGTATGTCTTCGTCCGTCAATGCCTCAGGTATGGAGTAGGGTTGGTTGCCTGCCGTATCCGTCCAGATTTCGCCAGCGGCTTTGATGGTGGAAGGACCGACCAGCCGCGCACCGGCGGGCAGGTTATCCTGATGGCCGATACGCCCGGTGTGCATAAGCTGTACGAAGATCTTGCTGCCGCCGGCATGTACTATGTCCGTCACCGTTTTCCAGGCGATTGTTTGTTGGGGAGAAAAAATGCCGGGAATCCTCGAATACCCAAGGGCATCGGGCGACGGTGCCGTGCCTTCGGTAATGATTAGGCCCGCCCCGGTTCTTTGTGCATAATACGCCGCCATCAGTTCATTCGGGAGGTTGCCAATGGCGCGGCTGCGGGTCATGGGTGCCATGACCAGGTGATTTTTCAGTTGTAAAGCGCCTTTAGTGTAAGGCGTTAGTAGCTTGTTCATGTTGTTATCGTTTAGATGACAACACAAAATTGCTTTACTATGTAAGGACAAAATAGCCGTGTATGACTGAAAAATAGTCCTATGCGCCGGAGGAGTATTTTTTTGGCTTCATACCATGGTATCTTTCAAACAGACGGCCGAAATGGCTGAGATTAGTAAATCCTAGCTGGTAACCGACTTCAGACACCGATAAACCGCCATGCTTCAGAAGAAAGGCCGCCTCTTCCATCCGGGCCTGCTGGTAATAATTGTAGATTGTATCACCGAAGACCTGTTTAAACAGGTCTTTCATCTTGGTTTCACCCATACCCGCCATTTTCGCAAGCGCGGGCAGGCTGGGTGGCAGCGACAGGTCTGCCAGTATCGCGGTTCGGACCAGCAGCAGCTTTTCCCCATCGTTCCTGTGAATCGCGCTATGCCGCTCGCTTTCGCGCTTCTGCAGTTTCTCAAAGACCAGGTATAGCAATTCCTGGATTTTTAGCCGGTAATACAGGTCACTGAGCGCATTGTCTTCACCTGCATCCGTCACCTGCTTAACTAGTTTGAACACCTCCACGCTCATGCTTTCGTAAAACAGGAACCCCTGCGCTTCCGCCAGGATGGTTTGCACTACGCTGTTGGGGTGCTGGATGGCCAGAAGTTCCCCGAGCGCATCTTTTTTGATACCTACCACAAGGAAATAAATATCCGTATTGGCGGGAAAACGGATCTGCGAGTTAAGGTCGGTGGAGGCGATCTGAATGGCAAAGTCAGTGCTCCGTGACAATGGATTGGCCTTGTCCCCTGTATCCACGCTCGCAGTAGATTCATTGCTGTGAAAGATAATACTGACCAGGTCATTGGGCGCTTCGGTGCCGACCCTGTTGAGAATAAAGTCCTCATTGAGCTTATAGCGGTGTACGATGAGCTTTAGTCCGGCTGATATGGCGATCCGCCGGATGCTGCCCACACCCATGGCAGATGGGATCATTAAACGGTCGCCATCTAGGGGCAAATCAAATTTTTTCGCAAAAGCAGTCAGGAAGTCGAACTGCGGGCTTGGTACAAACTCAAAAAACATGCATGAATGTAAAGAATAAAAATATAAGCAAGCCTCTGTCACATGGTCACGCTTGCTTTTCCAATCAGATGGTCTTCCGGCACAAATCCCCAGTACCGGGAATCCTGGGACCCATGGAGATTGTCGCCGATCATCCAGTAATAATTCATTTTGAAGGTATAGCTGTTTTCTTCGTGCCCGTTGACATAGATCTTGCTACCCCGCATTTCCAGTTTATTGCCTTCGTAGGTGCGGATGATGCGTTCATAGATCGGATAGTTCAGCGGCGTTAGCTCCATCGAGGCGCCTTTTTTCGGGATCCAAAGCGGACCGTAATTGTCTCTCGTCCAGTGATGCAATTTATCATAAGGGAATACATATTCGGATGAATCGATGTCGGGGACGACCAGCCGGGCGAAACCATCTTTCAGCATTTTTTCACGTGCTTTCCAGGTGAGCAGCATATCGTATGCACCCGCACTATCGAGTGGACGTATTTCTTCCCCGTTCGAGATATCCAGGCCGTACTTTGCCTTCATTTCTGCTTTGTCGGGGAATTGGCCACCCATGACGACATGGAACCACGTCTCTGCCTCCGGCGGCCAGGCATGTAGCCGCCCGTCGATATATACCAGCTCATCCCGCATCTCAAAAGTATCTCCCGGAATAGCGATGCAGCGTTTCAGGTAAGTTTCCCGTCTGGACACTGGGCGGATGGAGAGTGGAAAGTTATCAGGGTCGGCCAGCACCATTTGCCTGCCGGCATCCGGGTTGCCGTGCCCCATTTCCCGGATCACTTCATAATAGGGCCGCATGGATTGGTATTCCGGCAGATTGATGACAGTGTCTCCCTCCGGGAAGTGGAACACGAGGATATCTCCCCTTGAGATCGGGAGATAGTTTAGCTTGTTCACGAGCACTTTACCCCCCAGGTGGATGGTTTTCTCCATGGCCTTGGTGGGTAGGCTATAAGCTGCCATCACAAATGTTCTGGTGAGAAGCCAGGCGCCAAAAAGAATGACCGCGATACCGATACCTATCCACACACCAGTCGGCCGGAGGCGGAAAAGCGTTTTTTTCATAGACGATTTATTAATGAGCGAAGGAGTTATAATTTTTTGCCGCGCTAATTTTAGCGCTACCGATATGATCAGCTTTTATCGCAACGTTGCGAATGCTTCACCGCTGGAATTCCGCCAATCGTTTAACTGACATTATCTGGCATAATTTATTCTACTTTTTTTACCGATCTCATTGGGACAGGGAGCTACTTCATATTTTATATTCCATTCCTTTATTTTTTCTAAAATTGGCAAAAAAGCTACGCCTTTTTCAGATAATTTATATTCTACCCTTGGTGGTATTTCCTTATAGGCTAATCTTTCCAACAGTCCATCTTCTTCCAGCTCTTTTAGTTGTTCGGTTAGTACTTTCCTCGAAATGAGTGGTATTATGGAATCTAGCTGACCAAAACGAATGGTCCTGGTGCCAATAACATCTATTATTATCGGTTTCCATTTATTACCAATTGTGCCAATAGCTCTCGTAAATGGGCAATGCGAATTGCAAAATCTGTCGTCTCTCATATTTTAAAAATTGTAGTTACCCAATAGTAACCAGAATACACTATAATAGTTACAAAGATAAACTATTGATGGTAGCTTTGCAGGACAAACTTAAAATATACAATGAGTAGATTAAAGAACAAGGTAGCGGTTATTACAGGTGGTAATAGTGGGATTGGGTTTGGCATTGCGCAAGAATTTAAAAATGAAGGTGCCAGAGGAGTCATTGTCGGTAGGAATCAGAAAACTTTAGATAGTTCTGTTGCTCAGCTCGGAAATAATTTTATAGCCATAAATGCCGATGTAACCAACATTGCCGACCTGGAACAGGTGTTTAATGAAACATCTGAAAAATTTGGTAAAATAGATGTGGTTGTAGCTAATGCGGGTGGCGGAACTATAGGAACTGTGGCAGATATTGGCGAAGCCGGCTATGACAAGACCATGGATCTAAACCTGAAAAGTGTTTACTTCACTGTTCATAAAGCGTTGCCCTACATGAATGATGGTGGTTCTATTATTCTTATAGGGTCAAATGCAGCACACCGGGCATATCCGTCTTTTACGCTTTATGGTGCTGCAAAAGCGGCTGTAATCTATTTTGCAAAAGGATTTTCAAGCGACCTTTTAGGCAGAAAAATCAGAGCAAATGTAATAACACCAGGTACAACAGATACGCCGGCATTTGAAAAGTTTGTTCCTGCAGAACAAATTGAAGCTATAAAAAAACACTTTGCGGAAGTAATGCCGATAGGCAGGATTGGGCAACCATCTGACATTGGTAAAACAGCGGTTTTCCTGGCTTCTGATGATTCTTCTTTTTTGCTTGGTGCTGAACTCCTTGTTGATGGTGGTCTAACCTATTTATCTAAATAATTAAAATAATTTTCAAAAATGAGTAAATCAGAAAACAAAGTAGCAAGCTATGCAATTATCGGCTTCGGCAACATCGGCCGGGCCCTGGCAAAGGCGTTCGCGCGCAACGGCATCGAAGTATCCGTTGCAACTACACGCGACCCGGAAAACTTTGCATCCGATGCGGCCGCGATTGGACCCACGATCATTCCCAAAAAACTAGCCGAAGCCGTCAAGGCGGACGTCATCTTTTTGGCTGTCCGTTTCGAGTCGCACCTGGATGTCGCAAAGGCGCTCCCAACCTGGCGGGGGAAGACCATCGTCGATGTGACCAATGCCTACGGCGTGCCCCCTGAGAAGCTGGGAGGACAGCCTTCTGCCAGGTTCGTTGCGCAGGCCTTCTCCGGTGGAAAACTGGTCAAAGGCTTCAACCATTTGCCCGCCGCGGTCCTTGACCAGAATCCAGCCGTACATGGTGGCAGGAGAGTCGTATTCCTGGCAAGCGACGATGACGGCGCAGCAGCGGAGATTGGTGCGTTTGCCCAAAAACTCGGTTTTTCACCAATCAATCTTGGCGGGCTTTCGGAAGGAGGGCTGCTTGTGCAGGCGCGTGGAAATAGCTGGGGTCAACTGATCTTTAAGGATCTGGTCAAGTTCGACTGATGAATCGTGATCTCAAATTTTAATTAATAGAAATAATGAGTAAATTAAAAAACAAAGTAGCGGTAGTTACCGGTGCTTCAAAAGGAATAGGTGCATCTATCGCAAAATACTTTGCCAGGGAAGGCGCAAAGGTTGTTGTAAATTATGCTTCAAGCAAAGAAGGAGCGGATAGGGTGGTTAAGGAGATAACCGACAATGGAGGCATAGCCATTGCGGTACAGGCCGATGTATCGAAAGAAACCGATGTAACCCGGCTGTTTGAAGAAACAAAGAAAGCTTTCGGCACCTTGGATATTTTGGTAAACAACGCGGTCTTTCAGCAATTCTTGCCTGTTGAACAGGTATCGGTTGAATCTTTTCACCAGCATTTCGACGTCAATGTGTTAGGTCCTATACTTACTATCCAGGCAGCTCTGAAACTGTTTAGCGATAAGGGCGGCAATATCATCAATATCAGTTCGGGTGCAAGCAAAATGCCTCTTCCGTCAGCTTCGTTATATTCTTCAACAAAAGCGGCATTAGATGCCATAACTATTTCCTTATCGAAAGAATTGGGTGCAAAAAACATTCGCATCAATTCTATTTTGCCGGGCGCTACAGAAACAGAAGGTGCACGTAATGCGGGCGTTACTGCTGGCAGTGAGTATGAAAAAATGTTTATTGCCAATACACCGCTTGGTCGTAGAGGTCAGCCCGAAGATATTGCGAAAGCTGCCGTTTTTCTTGCTTCCGGTGATGCAGCCTGGATTACGGGAGAGCAAATTTCCGTTTCGGGTGGTATGTATGGTTTTTAGGATCTGCAGTTACCACTTATGGGCCCGCGATCTGCCATCCGGAATTAACCGTATAAGTGTTAATAGGTAGGCGGATAGTATTGGCGCCCTGCTGCTTAAATGCGGTGAGGATAGTGCTGGCCTGTGTAATGTGGATTTTTGACAGGAGGAAAAGAAGGATGAGGCCAGCATAAAGGCATACCCCAAGCCTTTAGCCGAGAAAAGCAATCGTTTCATGTTGTAGTAAATTTTATCCAATTTACGCTGTGTGTCCCAGCGTGCTTGTATCGGAACCGAACACCGCCTGTATCAGAATCGCTCCATCGCCGCCGGACGCATCTTTGCCAACCGCTTGCAAATCAACTTCGTCCAATTCGGACTCAGAATTGATGGTACATCTCTAAAACCAACACGCGATGTTCACCAACTACTGCAAGATCATCTTGCGCAATTTGCGCCGATACAAGATCTATACTCTTATCAACATCGTCGGTCTGGCGATCGGCATCGCGGCGATGGTGTGGGGCTACCAGACCTATCGGTACGCCTTCAGCTTTGACAATTTCCACCCCTACCCAAACCAGGTATATCGCGGACTCACCTTTAAAAGGGATGGCGAAGGGTTGAAAGGGATCTTCCCAATGGCTGCCGTACCACTGGCGCAGCAAAGGTTTTCCGCGATTAAGGCTGCAGTGCGGTTTCAGGGTAAAAATATTGCTGTACGCCGGGATACCAATGAGACTTTTCTGGAGTCCGTTCATTTTGCCGACCCCGACTTCTTCCGCCTTTTCAATTTCCCCCTGGTGACGGGACGCAATGATCTCACCGATCGCAATGCAATTTTGCTCACGCAGAAGATGGCAAAGAAATATTTCGGCACCCAGGATCCGATCGGGAAGACCCTCACGCTCTATGCAGGCGAGTCGTATTCCCGTATCGTAACGATAAAAGGCGTTCTCAAGGATCTGCCACTCAACTCAACCCTGAATTTCGAGATGTTGACGCCCTTCGACAACCTGGTGGGCGCAAACGGAAAGCCCATCGATCCAGGGGACTGGAGCCAGTTTGCGGACGCCGCCTTTTTTTATATCCCCGATCCCGCCGCGGTATCCGGCATAGTAAAGGGTATGACCTCCTGGCTGCCTGTACAAAACAAGGCTAGGGAAGACTGGCGTGTCAGCGGATTCCGTCTGGCCAGCATCCGGCAAACTGCCTCCTGGTCCAATATCATCACTGACAACTATCTCAACCAACGCCCCGACAATTCCGCCGCTTATACCTCGCTGGTGCTGGCCTTTCTCATTTTTCTCTCCTGTTGTCTCAACTTTTCTAATACAACGGTTTCGCTTGCGGGTGGAAGATTGAAGGAGATCGGCATTCGCAAGGTGATGGGCAGCACCTATCGCCAATTGATGATCCAACTGTTGGCAGAGTGCGGTGGGACCGTACTTGGCGCCGTCCTCCTCGCGATGCTCTTCAATAGCTGGTGGTTGCCTACGTTCAACTCCATGTTCCGGGGGATTAAGTTAGAGGCGGACTATCTCCATGATCATCAGCTCCTCCTCTTTGTGTGCGGAATGTGGCTCGGTTCTACCTTGCTTGCCGGCATTTATCCTGCTTTCTATCTCAGCCGTTTCAACCCCACAGCCATCTTCCGCGGGACTGTGCGATTCGGCGGCAGCAATCTTTTTTCGCGCCTGATGTTGGGTTTACAGTTGTCCATTTCTATCATCACCGTGACGGCCGCCATAGCGTTTGCCAGGAATTCGGGCTTCCAGCGGGACTTAAACTATGGGTATAATATTGAAAGCAATATGGGTCTGATCTTGCCGGATAGCACCACTTATACAGCGATGAAAAACGCGCTGGCCCGTGTTCCCGGGATAACGGGCCTGGCAGGTTCCAGGAACGCGATCAACTTCGGCTTTCAGGTAACCACCGCGCAATCGGCGGGTTCCAAAAAGGAAATTGCTCTTTTAGGGATAGGACCCGATTTCCTCGATATAATGGGGCTTAAGATAATAGCCGGCCGCGGTTTCTTGAAAGGGATGGATGCTGATTACGATAAATCCCTGCTCATCACGGAGAAGCTCGCGGGCCTTTATGGATGGACCAACTCGGCCGCGCTGGGAAAGCAGATTACCATCGACAATTCTCGCCTCACGGTCGTTGGAATATTGAAGGACTTTCACCCGGTCACAGTCTTCGAGCCCGCACCATTCGTTGCGATGCGATTCAGCAAAGAGAATCAATATCATTATCTGCTGATCCGCGCGCGCCCCAGCAACCTCTCAGCCGTGTATGAAAAAGTGCGTGCAGCCTGGAAGGTGCAATACCCGCTGAAACCCTTCAATGCTTTTTACCAAAATCAGGTGAAGCAAATGGCCTATGAAACTAACGCCAGCATCGCAACCATCTTCTCCTGGTTCGGCATTTTGAGTGTCCTGCTGACGGCAACAGCTCTGTTCGCGCTTGTTTCGCTCACGACTCTGAAGAAGATGAAAGAGATAGCCTTACGGAGAGTAGCAGGGGCCGCGCCAAAGCATATCCTCATCTTGATCAACAAAAGTTTCTTCCTCATCTTCGTTATCGCTGCATTGCTGGGTTGCCTTGCCGGGTTAGCTATGACGCGGTTGCTGATCAACGCGATCTTTAAGATCAATGCAGGAGTTGGTTTAGACTCCCTCGTGTGGGCCATGCTGACCCTTCTTACCATCGCGGCGGTCACTTCGGGCATTAAAGTGTGGGAGGCTATAAGGACCAATCCCGTGAAGTTGCTGAGAACGGAATAATTAGATGCCTACATCGGCATGACGATAAGAGGGCCTCATGATCCTACGTCAATTCTTAAACTCCACTCTATAAAGAACCAGCGAATCCTTCCCCGTATTCCGGATCGCATGCGGCGCCTCGGGGCCCCATTTGTTGGCCGTGTTCAAAGGCAGACGTGCATTAAAGGAATCCGTTCCAACCAGCCGGTTGTCCTTGTCCAATGCATAATGATATAACGTGAACGACGGGCTTCGATTGGCCCAGGCTACACTTCTCCACCGATGAGAATGAATAGGCTCTATCTGCCCAGGGGCAACTGTGACATGCAGTATCCTCACCTTTTCATCCTCATAGATAATTCCATGAGAATGCGGTGCGGCAACGACGGCATCAAGGCTATCGGGCCAGGTCCATTTGGAAGAATCGGTAGTACTCGTGCTGGTGGCTGTGGATTTAGTTGCGATCGGGTTTGTCGAGGATGTGGTATTTGCAGAGGAAAACGTCTTAGCCAGAAAAAAGCCGATGGCGCCGCCGAGGACAAGACCTATGAGGAGATTGTACTTCATCGTTTGGGTGTTTTAACAATCTGAAGATCGGGAAATTTCCTCAAATTATTTTCTCCCTGAAAAAAATACGCCTCCGCACAGCGGGGGCGAGTCTTCCTTAAGAGCTAATTTCAAGCTTATATCCTTTGCCACGTATAACAACAATAGAAATATTAGGATCAGGTTCAAGTTTTTTTCTGAGTTTTGATATGAACATATCAAGACTGCGGCCTACTATAACACCTTTATCTTCCCATATCTCTTTTTGTAGCCTGCTTCTCTCTATTGTCGTGTTAGGAGAAGATGCGAAGATGTGCAACACACGGGTTTCAGTTTCGGTGAGATCAATGGTCGTTCCATTTATTATGAGTTTACGATTTTTTTCATCGAATAACATTGAGCCAAAAGTGACTACACCAGCAGTGACTACACCAGTAATCTGACCGTCAGGCTCCGGTAAAATCTGACCATCAGGCTCAGGTAAAATCGGACGCGGTTTAGCAGACCTAAAAAATATAAAACCAATAAATGCTAAAAATGGCAAACTGCCTAACAAAAGTCCATTCTTTGCTGTATTTATTCCTGTCGGTTTAAATTTAATGTTGACCATGTAGCATCCCTTGGGTTGCACTCTTCCTCCACAAGCTACAATATCACCTCTTTTATTGTTGGAAATGGCGTACCCATAGGCTACACTGGAATTGCTACAGTTGAGAACATTAACAACATAATCACTTGTGAGGGGGTCTTTGGCCAACAAACGCCGGGTAGTATTCACCAGGAAGTCCGGTTGAAAAGTAAGCTCATTCTCAAAACTGATCTGGTATTCATTTTCGGCGATCTTTTTTACCGGAAGCACCCTTGATCTACTGTCGCCCGACTGGGTGAGTAGTTCGTCTCCTATTTTCCGAAGCAAAACTTCCCTCCTGGCGATATCCAAACCGTCACTGCCGGTCATACTGAAAGCCACGCATATTACAGAGATAAACAGGACCAATATCAATCCCCACAGGTATTTGCGTTTCCCGGAAAGTAGATTTCGGCTATAAAACATACCATTTTAAGATTTATTTACAAAGGTTACATTTTTATTTACAATCCAAATACCCGCGCGGAAAGGAATCAAGATAATTTCGCTGAATCAAATTTTGACAGGATTATAAAAATACATAATCATGAAAAAGAAAACATTATATATATATTTATTAATACTTGTCTGTCACACTTCCTGCGAACAAAAGCAAACTGAACCGCATCAGGATAATATCAACTACATATCAAAGACACATTCACTTCCTACGAGCTTCACACCATGGTTCGGAATGTAAAGCAAGCTAGAAACGGAAATATCTTGATTGCAGCATCATGGGGTGGTGTTTTCCGATACGATGGAAAACATTTAAGCATTTCACAACGTAGGTTTCGGCTATAAAACATACCATTTACGATTTATTTACAAAGGTTACATTTTTATTTACAATCCAAATACCTGTGCGGAAAGGTATCAGGATAATTTTGGTGAATCAATTTAAAAGGATATGAAAAATAAAAGAAACGTTTTGTCCTGCCTCGTTATTCTGTTACCAGGAGTAATTTATTTTGCCGTACAGGCTCAACAAAAAAATGGCACTCATCGCGCTAACTTTTCTGGCGAATGGAAATCCAAAGAGTCGATAAGTATGGGCGGAAATATTGTTTGCTCATATGTCGAGGGTGATCGTATGCTCTCTAAAACAATGAAAATATCAGAGCAGGCAGATTTTCTAACCATAGAAATACCAAACCCGTCTCCTGGCGCAGCGCTGGCTACAAGCCAGGAGAAACTGACCTTCGACGGTAAAGAAAGCCAAATTAATTATGGCCGGGAAAGAGGAAAGAAGTTTACCGTAAAGTTGTCAACTGATGGACAAACTATGACTGTTAACTCAATTGTGCACCTGATGGTTGCCACTCCTTACAATGTAAATGTTCAGAAACAAGCATTTGTTTACGTAACAGAGGTTTGGAAGTTGAGCAATGATGGCAAGTCTATTTCTGTTCAGGCCAATGCAAAGTCAAACTTATTCGGCGGCGAGCGTTCCTGGACGACCGTATTCGATAAAGCCAATTAGTATACCCTGAACGGATCTGATTTATCAGCAGATAGATATATGTTAATTAAACCTGTAAAAAATATGAAAAAAGTTATTTATGCGCTGATCTTACCGCTGGTTGTGGTAAGCGGACTAGTATTTGCTAATCGTGAAATCAACAATCAAACTGCTAAGAAGCCCGCCCCAAAACCGCTTACTGCTGCTGAAATGGCAGCCGAACGGAAAAAATGGGAGGCTACCCCTGAAGGTATAAAGTACACAAAATGGGTAGCTTCTCTCGCAGGTAAAAAAGTGTTTGCCGCTGCTGCTAAAATAAGGAAGAACATTAATGATTATACCAATATGGAGGCTGTTGTAACCTCTCTTTCTCTTCCGCCAGGCTCAAGATTAGGTTTCGGTGTGATGGCCAGGATAAATGGTGATGATTATATTGTAACATTTGATGCGGAAGAGCCTCAACTTGAGCAATTGCATAGCTTGAAAGTTAACGACAAATTAATTATAAAAAGCCATAATATATCGCATGCACCCAAGTATGCATACCCAATAATATCGAGCGAATATGCAGAACGGGATAGTAAAGCAATTTTTCAACGTATCCATCGCAAAGGCGGCTGTTAATATTAAATAAATTTATGAAATACATACACTTATATACTTTGTTCCTGATGCTTGTTTTTCACACCTCCTGTGGACAAAACCAAACAAACGTATCAAAAGATAATATCACGCCTGAAACCACAGACACACTCACTTCTAACATTTGGGATATCAAGCAAGATAGAAATGGGAATATTTGGTTTGCAGCGGGCGATGGTGTTTTTCGATACGATGGAAAATCGTTTACCAAAATCACAGGTAAACTGATCTCAGGGCCTTTTTGTTCTGTTTTAGAAGATAGAAAAGGAAATTTTTGGTTCGGTACGTTTGGCTCAGGTGTTTATTATTACGATGGAAAATCCTTTCAAAATTTTACAACAAGAGAGGGACTTGTCAATAATTCTGTTGTGCCTATTTATGAAGATAAAGCTGGCATTATTTGGCTTGGCACTGGAGGTGGAGTAAGTCGCTATGATGGTAAATCGTTTCAAAATTTTACAACTTCGGATGGACTGACCAATAATGATGTTCACGCTATTGTTCAAGACAAAACAGGCAAAATTTGGATTGGAACACGGGGTGATATTTCCATTTATGATGGAAAAAAATTTACCACTCTCACCGATAAAGACGGCAAAGTTTTCAGGAACGTATGGTCTATAATTAAAGACAAAAAAGACAATATCTGGTTCGGTGCCGATGGTCTTTGGCGCTATGATGGCAGTGCCTTTACCCAAATCGATCAGACGGGTGCAGGTGTTATCATCGAAGATAAAAAGGGAAACCTTTTGACTAGTATAGGTGGGCCTATTTTCCGTTATGATGAACAGTCATTGTCTAATAAAAAACCATATGCAACAGTAATAGAGACAAAATATGAAGGGCGTAGGAATCTGCCTTTTGGGATGTTATGGGCTAATGATGGAAGTATTTGGATTGGAAATAACCGTTACCGTTATGATGGGAAGACCCTCACGGACTTTAAAAGTGCAGCCGGTCAAAAATAATATGTATTGCTGATTTTAGATCTTCAAAAATATGAATACACTCATTTATATTTCTTTTTATAACCTGTTTATAAAGAGAAACAACACCGTTGCATACGTTTAATATAATCTTATGTACAAAGGATTTTTTACACCATTTTTTAATATATCATTATGACTAAATACACAAAAGCCTTTACACCATTTTTTTTATCTCTCTTCTTTTGTATCCAAACGAGTAATCTATTTGCACAAACCAATACAACTTATTCCAAAGAGGTACAAACAAAGATCAAAAAGTTCGAAAACAATTTAGGTTTATGGGTGCAAATAGGGAACCAGCAATTTACACTTGCCGAAAGAATGAAAAGTAATCATGTGAACGGGGTAAGCATCGCATTGATAAAAGATTATAAAATAGAGTGGGCAAAAGCATATGGTTGGGCAGATAGTGCGGAACAACGGCCAGTTACAACAAATACATTGTTCCAGGCAGGTTCAATTAGTAAATCATTAAACGGGGTTGGTATTTTAAAATTAGTACAGGAAGGCAAATTGAACCTTGATTCAGATATTAATATTTATTTGAAATCATGGAAATTCCCTTATGACTCTCTATCAAAAGGGAAAAAAATAACGATAGCAAACCTGTTAAGCCATACAGCAGGATTAACTGTACACGGATTTGACGGTTATGAAAAAGAAGATGTCAGGCCTGCACTTGTACAAATTTTAAATGGCGAAAAGCCGGCTAACAATAAAGCGATCCGGTCAATGTATGAGCCATCTCTTAGATCTGAATATTCAGGAGGAGGAATAACCATATCGCAGCTAATACTGCAAGATATAACAGGGCAGCCTTACGATACATACATGTGGAACAATGTATTAAACCCTATGGGAATGAGCAATAGTTTTTATACCCAACCGCCGCCTGCGGATAAAGAAAATTTATTAGCAACAGGCTATTATAATGATGGCGCAGCAGTGAAGGGGAAGTATCATATTTATCCCGAACAAGCTGCCGCAGGCCTATGGACAACCCCTACAGATTTAGCTAAATATATTATAGAAACACAACTATCATTACAAGGAAAAAGCAATAAAGTACTTTCCCCGGAAACAACCAGGCTTAGATTGACCCCTTATATTGATAGTTCTGCAGCGTTAGGAGTGTTTATTATTAAAAAGGGAAATGAAAAATATTTTAACCATAGTGGTTCTGATGAAGGCTTTGTTGGCGAATACTTCGGCAGTATGGAAAACGGGAATGGAGCAGTAGTAATGGCAAATACCGATAATTGGAGCCTGTTAAGCGAAGTAATTAATTCCCTGGCTTCTGTTTATAACTGGAAAGATTTTTATACTCCGAAAATCAAAAAAGTTGTTACCGTAAATAACGAAATATTGAAATCATACGCAGGAAACTACAAACTACATAGGGATACATTTAATGTTACCCTGGAAAAAGAAGGTTTGATGATAAGGTTGAACAGTAAAACGAAATACAAAATTTATTTTACTTCTGATACTGATTTTTTTATGTTGGAAATGGCTGGATCAGAAGTAAAATTTACAAAAGACAAAAACAATAAGATAAATGGCTTTGCCATTGATGATAATGGTTATAAAATGCAAGCCGTGAAAATAGAATAGCTAACCCTATTTTTTGCAGTTCCTGTGGTGAGTATCCTGATTCTAACGGTAAGAGCCTGATCATACAAAACAGCTTGCGAAGAGGTGCACCGTACATTGACCCTAAAGGAATATCTTATGGGAAAGTTATATTTTGGGCTCGATTAATCAATGAAACAGATAATCCCCTGGAATTGAAGATTGACTTTCCTGTAGATTCATTTGAGGTTCCGGGGTTACCCGGTAGGATTAAAACCTTTTTTAGACAATAATGTTCATAAGCCGTCACCTTTAAAAAGAACTATTAACCCAAAAGAATCGAGTGGTTTTTATGTCGTAATTCTCTTTGACCATAAAGAGGGGGGGCCGTCTCGAACAGGACTAAGTATAAAGGGGCAAAATCTTTTTTATAGAATTTCGCGATACGACAAACACTCATTAATTGACGAGAAAGAAATTCATTGTGGAAGTATTAATTTGAAAAATTTGATGTTAAAGAAATAAACATACAGCCACGCACAACAATATATAAGAAATAGCGCGGTTTGTCGTAACTATAATTGAAATGACGCAATCACTAAACCGTTCCTATTTGCCAATACAGAAAATGAAAATACCCGATTTTAGGGTGTTTGAGAGAGTTTAGCACCAGATTAGTGACAAGAAATTTTCGAATCTAACAACCATTCTACCCTTTTAATAAATGGTCCACAAGCGCCTTCACTTTTGTCATTGCTTCGGCATAGGTCGGCACTCCCCCGGCAGCATATGACATGCCTTGTACGAAACGGGTGTATTCGGTGGCATATTCCCTATCTCTCGTCAGGATCCCCATCAGGATTTGAAACTTTTGCTCCAGTGGCAAACCTGTGATCTTATTGCACCGATGGTCGTCCTGGTGAATCATCCCAATCGTTAAGTGCTTAAAGGCAGCGTGGGCCATTGCATACGGTTGCAGGGCCGCCAGGTCATGGATATGCCGAGCCAGATCCGGATCGTCATCCTCCGGCTGGCGGACGCGGTCGGGAACACGCCAGACCAGCGCACTCATTTTATCGACGGCATTCTCCACGGGATCGACGCAGGCAATGGCCGGTACTTCCGGATTCGTCTTCGTCAGTTCAGCGATTAAAGAAGATACCGGGCGGAGCAGAGGTGGGAGTGACAGGGTTGCTTCTGTAAACTCGATTTGCAGGTGAGGTCGAAGTGTGGACGAAGAATCGACTACGGATGGATAGTCTATGTCGAACGAAAAAAAGTGGTTCTCGTCTCTTGACTTCCATTTAACAAGGTCTGGTGGGAAGCGCATCATGATCGCCTCCCGGACACGGTCCCGAATCGCAGACAGAAGCTTTCGCCGACCACTCCTGGATAATGGTGGCTGTTGCGGCGAGATTAGCCTGAAATCAATGTCCTCGGAAAAGCGCTGGATGAGGCGATGAGCTTTAGATAGGGCGGTGCCACCGGTGAAGATCAGCTGCGCGTCGAAAAGGTCCGTGTTGATAATCTCTCGGATCATTTGCACGACATACCAATCCTTCTCTACAAAGGCAGGGTCGATGCCCAGTTCAAGGGCAACCTCCACAATCAGCGTTTTATTGGGAACGGCGTTCATAGGTAACGGCTATATTGTTATAGCCGATCTTACGGCTGATCCGTTTATTCACACTGATTAACCGACCGGTCGGTACTTGTGTCGAGTTCCCCCGTTGGTACTTGATTGCTGCCCGGGATGGGCCAGGACCAGCCCCGAGACGATCCAATGCCCTTTGGGCCAGTGCCGGTAGCGGTTCCACCGGTACGGTATTGCCGGTCAGGGAAGATATCTTTCCTTTTGCATACAAGCCATAGCCAATCTTAATCAGTTTTCCTTTTTTGGTGAGGGCCAATAATGCTCTTCCGACCTGGTCATATCCACCCAAATCGTAAAAGTCCTCTCGTAGCAAAACCGGCGACTGCTTGCGCGCGATCCGAGCAGCTATTTTACCTTCTATTGTTTTGCTATATTTCATTGTTTATTATTCTATTACACAAGCAAAAATACGACATTTTACTCAGACAAATATACGACAATTATTAAATACAAACATACGACAATTTTATCTGTCACTTCAACCTTTGACGGCTATCCGGATTTAGGCAATAGCGCTACAATCTGTTGAAAACCAGTGCCAATAAACCGTCGAGAAAAATGAACTATTTTAGCGGTATAAGCTATAAATTTTCAATGCACAATTACGATAGTTTACGTGCTGTTTGTAACGAATCCAACGCTCTTTCACGAACGGTCATTGATGAGTTCCTGATGTATTATGTCGCTCAGCGGGAAAGTTTGCCCAAAGAGCTGGACCGGCAATTCGCTCCTTTTCGATTGGTTACGAAGACTTTTCAACCGGGTTGGGTTGAAATGATTAAAGCACAATACATCGCGCACCGGATTTTCAAAAAGGATGGACTAATCAAAAGATATCTCAACCATGCTGCGGTAAAAGCACTGACTCCTGCTGAACAGGACTATCTTAGACGGCAGTCGGAATTTCCCTGGCGCTATTCCTATAGCGTTATTACAGCAAACCCTGCACCCGATTTTTATGAAATGGAGGATGTTTTCAGTTGGGAACCCTATTTACTTTATTCACCATCGATTTCAAAAACCCTTTCGGAAGGCCCAATCTCCTTATGGTTCAATCTCATTGGATTCAATGGCGCCTGTTGGCAAACCTTTGGACCGGTCATCGGCTTCCGCGGCTTTGAGCCGGATGATATTTTCTTCTTTGGCACAGAGATAAATCCAAAAATAGCGACGGAAGAGGATCTTATAGCAGATGTGGAAAGGAATCCGATCCCCTATACGATGCTGATCAGCGGTTCCCAATATCCATCCATCATGAATGGCAAAGATCAGATTCTTCAGTTAACCGCAGAGCACCAGATTGAATCGTTCGATACCAACGGCCTCAGGGCGGACTTCACAATCGAATATTCGCAAGGCATTTATCGGCTAAAATTCGGATCATGGGCTGAACCTCCGCATTTTGCAGCAGCATATTATGTTGAGGAAGACCATCGACTGCTATTGACTTCTCTGACTAATCGCGGGTTTCAGGCGCTGGTAGCCCGTTTGAACAAACACGGATTAGCGCTTTGGACCGAACCAGATATCCGTGTAAATTTGTCGATGTTGACATGTATCAAAACTATCCTGGGAAAAGATCTGCAACTTAATCCCTACGAAAAATACTTCACTGTCAAACCTAATCCCTCCGAACAAGATTCGCTGAACAAACTTAACCGACTTCTTTCCCTGGCGCTCCCCTTTATCAATTCCGGGCAGGAGCCCGATGTCGAGGCATTGGCCAACAAAGCCGGCGTCGATGAAGAAACCGCCCGGGAATTGCTAACTAATTCGATAAAAAAGATGAAAATTCTTCAAAAGAAGGGAGACAAAAAAAGAAAACAATAAGAGTCGTTACACCGAGATCTTCATATTTTGTCAGAGAAATTGCTTACCTCCTTATTATTTCGCCAATCATTTCCCAATACTCCAACGGCGTCAGATAATCCCTCCCAGTCCTTCCAGCCTGATGCGGTCGGTCCATCATTCTATTCTCCAGGGTATCCAAGTCTATGTCGTCAAAATTCCCAAATCGCCCGCATTCATACTCAAGCTCAAATACCAGTTAACTCCTTGCCGCCAAACTTACCTCACCACCTCACTAACTAAAATTACCGGAACAACATTGGTGTAGTTCACGAAGTCCGCCCTTATCGCATCTCTATTCGGACCAATCGCCGCCTGGTATTCCTCCAGGCTCTTTACGTAAAATGTCCCGATCGCCATATAAGGCAATGGCTGGTTGGGGATCCCGCTGGCAAGGCCCTTCTCAATGGTATATTTCACCAGGTTTGACCCCAAAAACTTCGCAACCATCGGCATGTGCCTGGTCTCATAATACTCCATATTGAAGGTCTTGCCTTCTGCAAACGGATACATGATCGATATTTTGATCAGTCCTTTTTCGGTCACAGCCATATTCTTAGTTTCAGTGATGGATGACGTCCCCTGGCCAAATGCAGTAGCACCAATGGTCAGAAGGATCAGCGATAAGGTGACAGTGAATTTCATATGCGCTTTTTTGCTAAAATAAGAAAATCGGATATTTACTCCAATATCAACAATTTTTTAAAATATTCTTTCCGTTCGATCGTCTTCCCGATAGATACTCTTTTTGGATATCATTTTTACCAATGGCACGACGACTTCCGCTAATTCTCCTGATCTGGCTCGGCGCCGACCTGTATTTTTACCAGGCGGTCCAAACCCTCTATAGTTCCACTACCCTTTCATGGTGGTATTGGCTTATTGACCCGTTAATAATGAGCGGTTTAATTGCCGCAATTTTTATACGGCGAGGCTCCCGCCTGCAGCAGCACCTGATAACCTGGATGATGGGATTAATGCTGCTGGCGTTCGTCCCCCGTCTATTTTCGGTCCCGGTGCTATTGGTCGAAGATATCACCCGGCTGTTCCGCGGTTTCCCGCCACGGGCCGTTTGGGTCAGCGGTCTGACGCTAGGCCTCGCAGCCCTTCTATTCTTCTTGGTGCTGTTCGGCATTACGCGCGGGCGGCATTTCTATCGCGTCCGGCGTGCGACCATCCATTTCCCCGACCTGCCCGCGGCATTTGACGGCTTTACGATAACACAGATATCGGATGTCCATTCCGGCAGCTTTACCAACGCCGCCGGCGTACAAAAAGGGCTGGATCTCATCAATGCCCAGCAGAGCGACGTCATCCTGTTCACCGGCGACCTGGTCAATAACAAGGCGTCGGAAATGGACAGATGGATAGCCGATTTTGCGCAGCTAAAGGCGCCGATGGGCAAATTCTCAGTCCTGGGGAATCATGACTATGGCGACTACATCCATTGGGAGACACCCGAAGCAAAACAGGATAATCTAAGTCGATTGCGACAGGTGCACGCCGACATCGGCTTCCGCCTCCTCCGGGATGAAGCGATATCCCTCCAAAAGGATGGCCAATCTATTACCCTGCTCGGCGTAGAAAACTGGGGCAAAGACGGCTTTCACAAATACGGCGACCTGAAGAAAGCTACTGCCGGCGTACCCGACAAGGCTTTCAAGATCCTGATGTCCCACGACCCCTCGCACTGGGAAGGCGTCACCCTGGATCATCATCAGCACATTCATCTCACTCTCTCCGGGCATACCCACGGCATGCAGTTCGGCATCGATCTCTTCGGCTTCAAGTGGAGTCCCGTGCAATACGTGTACAAACAATGGGCTGGCCTCTATCGCCAAAAAGACCGTTTCCTGTACGTCAACCGCGGATTCGGTTTTCTGGGCCTAAAGGGGCGGATTGGCATGTGGCCCGAAGTAGCCGTGATCACGCTCCGACGCCATCCGGACCCGATCACATCACTTTCCATCACTGACTGACCGTCTCGATGACTACCACGCTTACTCAAGCGCCTATACCCAATCCGCCGGCCTGATTACCGCAATTGATTTTATATCCAACGGCATATCCGAAGTGCAGTTCGTGGATCTGAAAACGGGAGATGGGAGGGGCATATATAGCAGGGGCGAAGAATAGGTGATGAGCTGATCAGGGGCGAATGCGGCAATTAATAAATGGCGGGCCCTGGCCTAGAATACTGCCCGGCCGATGAGAAATAATCCCGCCCCGGCGACCAGGGCACCGGTGATCCGGGCGACGGGCACCCCCGCGGGAGCAAGACGTTCGGCGGTGATGGCGGCGGCCACGATGGCCATCATACGCAGATCCATGACCCCGATGACCAGGAGAAGCATAATTAATCCGAAACAGCACTGGCTGCAGTGAAGGCCAAACCGAAGCCCCTGTAGCCATGCCACGCCTGAGCCGGCCGCATTTTCGCCGCTGCAATCGACGGACTGCCGGCAGCAGGCCAGTTGTTGCGCCTTCCACCCGGAGAACTGGAGCAGACCGGCAATAAGGACGACTACGCCAACGACAAGGGGGACGGCGCGCGACAGCTCCGGTATTTGCATCTCTGCTGTCGCCAGTGCGACACCGAGGGGAAAGACGGCAATTCCGAAAACTGTCCACACAAAGAAGTAGCCCGCCGCCACCAGCACGGTGAGCCAGCCCAGGGATCCCTGCCGTTTCGTTTCGACGGCCTTGCGGTACCGCAACAGCATTGGCACTAGAGATGGCATCATCATCGCTATCATCATTACGACCCACATCCCGAGAAACGACAATGCGGAGCCAGCCCAGTCCGGTCCGATCATCCAGGTCATTGACATGGTCCAGCCGCCCGGCATCGACATGCCACCCATGGCGGACATAGATATACCCCAAACGATCGTGACCGCCGTGCTCGCAGCAAAGAGCAGTAACGAAACACCAAGAAAGGTTTGGCTGGAAGTTCGATTGTAAGCCATTCAGCCCTTTTTATACTCGTCGTTACGGCGAAACCAGGTACCGGTAGTCTCATTACGCCCCAGGGGCGCCCGGTCCAGCCATTGGTATACGCCCCAAAGGGCATCCAACCCGCGCGAAAAGGCGGAATAGGTGTGGTAGATAATGCCGTCCTCCATCGCAAATGCGCTCATACCCGGCCTTTCGCGCGTAAAGGTAGCCACATCGGTTCCAGTCGTGGCAGCGATCCGGGCTACGGGATCCTCGCCGTGTTTTGTCAATGTGTCACCGATACCTTGTTCGGTCCACGCCGGTTCCCGCTGATAGTTATACTCGATACCTCCCTCCCGCTGTTGCTCTTCGCTGAACGAGACGTTAAGGTCGGAGTTAAAGTCACTGCCAAGGGAAGAAGCCCAAGGGAACGTCCATCCCAGGCGCCTTTTGTACGCCTGTAATTTCTCCAGCGGGGCCCGCGATATGGCATAGAACGAAACATCGTGATTCTGCAGGTGAACGACATTGCCATTGAACCCGTCTGCGATGGCCGAACAGTTGGGGCAGCCGGCCTTATAGTCGGCGCCGAACATGAAGTGATAGACGAGCAGCTGCGAGCGCCCTTTGAATAAATCCTCCAGCGTGGCGCTTCCCTCATCCGTCTGGAACAGGTACTCCTTCTCAATGCGGACCCAGGGCAACTGCTGACGCTGCACCGCCACTGCATCGCTGCGACGCGTTAGCTCTTTTTCCGCTTTCAGGAGATCGAGGCGGGCAGCCAGCCACTCTTCCCGCGTGCCGATCTTGTGCTTTCCGGCGTTTTTGCCTTCCCCGCCAGTTGAAGTTGCTGCATTATTACTCATAATCTTATAATTTTAAGGCTTGAATTGATATGAGCTAAATCACGTGGGTACTCCAGGGCTTTACGATTCATCATAAAGGTAAAGAAGATTCCCAAAAAATCGTGTTCCCTGTTTTTTGGGGAGGGCGAGAGTTACCTTACTACCCAAAATCACCGGAACTACATTCATAGAAGAATAGCGATTCATTTCCGGCGCCCATTGCCCCAGCTCACAGGTATCACTCAATCCCATCGACCGTACCACCGTTATAATGTAGCGTTTTCCCGTCTCGTGAGATCGACGGCCCCCAGAGCATGCCCGACTTGGATGCGTCATTGACCTGCGGTCCCAGTTTTTCTCCCGGCGACCAGCCACCGTCAGTGCGGTAGCTGATAAAAAGCGCGCTGTCGCTGGAAAATAAAATGTACCGCTCGTCCGGAGCGATATAAGGATCGTAGGTAGGGTCGTTCCCGTTCAACAGCAGCAGCTGGGGCTTGTCGTAGTGATCACCTGTCCGGCGACAGAGGTAGGCGTGCATGCCTTTATTGCCATCCCTGTCACGCGAGCAAAAGCAAATCGTCCCCGAGGCGCTGATCGACGGTCCGTAGTTGACCAGGCCGAATTCATTGACGGGCGAGTCCAGGTGTTCGGGCTCCGACCATTTCCCTTCCGCTATTAGCCGCGACATCCATAGGTGATTCCCCGTCTTTGTGCTTCCGTCTGAAGCGCGATAAGGTCGATTGGAAACGAACAGTAGCCGCTCGCCATCCGGTGTAAGGGTCGGGTCCCAGTCCTTGTATTGTCCGGTGAATGAGACCGGCGTTGGTCTGCTCCAGTTACCGGCAACCTGTTTGGAAAAACAGATCACGCCGTTGTTGGCTATATACACGGTCTTCCCATCAGGCGCGAACGTCGGTGTGGACTCCTCGTTGGGAGTAGAGGCGCTGTCCTGCATAAATACGGCAGATTTGGCTCCGTCAGCAATATAAAGGCGAGCCTGGCCAAAGCCCTTGCTTACAACAACGGCGCTGAATACAACAATTAAGGCGGTTCTCATAGACTGAAATTAGCCCTATTTGGTCCCATTCAGGTCGTCTTTTCAACGACTTCTGGAAAATTTTTAACGGATGCCCAATGGCGGCGGCCAACTTACCTCACCGCCTCACTCACCATTGGGACACTGCGTATACAAGGGATAGTTTGGTGAACATTTCCCACCCTATGTTGAAACAATCCGGTGCCATGGTGAACATTTCCCACCCTATTTTGGCGCAAACTGGCACCACGGTGTAACCGGTATGGCATAACATTTGAAACCTGAACGGATTCAGCCAACGATTAAATACGCTCATATGAAACAATGTTATCCAAAAAAGCTTTTGATGTTCTACGTAACTGGACTTGTCCCCGCTCAAAATAACCTGCTCTATGCCCATACCGATGTAGGCGGCGCTTACCGGTGGCATCCAACATCCAACACCTAGATACTCTCTGTTTCTCCATCAGAGGTCAATTTTCTTCCGGGATGGGAATAAAAAAATCAGAAGGTTTATGAATCAATTATAATTAATATTTACTATTAAAACCACAATTATGAGAAAGACTAACGCTTTCGGCCCTTTTTATTTTCGGCCACGATTTATAGTGGCCTTTTTGCTGATGCTTTTTTGCTTTTCACAAACAAAACTAATTGCACAAACATTTGGGAATGTTGCCTTTGGGGGAGGTGGTTTTATAACAGGCATTGTAAGTCATAAAACATCAGGCGATGTTTACTGCCGCAC
>Ga0207695_10002236_pt1 | contig 29041 bp, 22 predicted proteins | sample KBSC54metaG_FD_184354 | JGI IMG/M metagenome (GOLD analysis project Ga0207695, IMG submission 184354) | Corn rhizosphere microbial communities from Kellogg Biological Station, Michigan, USA - KBS C5-4 metaG (SPAdes) (version 2) | ecosystem: Host-associated > Plants > Roots > Rhizosphere > Soil...
AATACACAAAGGTCTGCGCATACAAGACGGCAGTACTTCTAGCAAAGTTGCTATTAAGAAAAGTATACCCTTCCTCGCTCATCGCAGGAGGTGTGAACCATTTCACAACCGCGTTATTCACCGAATTAAAAGATGCATCGGCCTCTGGGTGCTGCAGAGGGCCATGGTCCCTGTAGTATCCGCTTCCACCCAGGTTGTCGAAAGGACCTGTCAGCTGCCAGACAGATGTTACACCCCCTACTTTCGACCACTCCATCTTCGCATCGGAATCATCATTGCTGTGCACGTAATGCAGCGCTTTGTAGTAATGTGCCGACGCCCGGATGGAGCCGTTTACTTTACTATCCTTCAGCAACTTATCCAGCAATTGTAGTTGATGACCCGATTTTTTGCCGTAATTACCCAGGGCTGCGCCGTTGAACCAAAGTGCAAACAGGTAAGGATTAGGGTCCTGCAGCTTGTCGAACACACGGGCATCGAGGTCATTGACCTCCGTATCCTTCCCTTCAAAAGAACGGACAAAAACATACGTGATATAGGCATCGACGGCCGTACGGGGATCGTTCATTGCCTTGAGCAGCAACGTCTTCGCCTTCTCCCGGTCATTATGGTTCAGCGCTTTCCACGCATCATCATAATCATTGGAATATACATTATTACAAAAAATACTAAATAATAGGGCGGCAAGGGTATAGCGGGTAATCATCGTACAATATTACTAAAATATAAAACGCGTGGCTGTCGCCAGAAATTGCATACTTCATTTTTTTAGCCGGCCAGAATCACCTTATTTGCAGCCCCATTTTTCAAACCTTATCATATGCATAAATTTCTTCAAACCGCCGCTGTCCTGACATACGTACTGCTCACCTGCGTTTGTTTCTTATTCGTACTGGCCCTTTCCGGCGTATACATTTCCTGGCTCACCTTTTCCATAACAATAGCAGGATGGACACTATTTTGCTTCTCATCCATCTATTTACAAGCGCCCCTGAACATCTTCCTTCACGGACACATTCGCCTTCCCATCCTCGAAGAAGAAAAAAGATTGCAGTACTGCTTTGCAGAAGTCATAAGCAACACCCGCTGTCACAAAAAATTCCGCCTGCGCATCCACGAATCCGAAACACCCAAAACCCTTGCCTACGGCACCAACCTCATCGCCATCTCCAAACCCCTCCTAAACGAGCTGACGGACGACGAGCTGAAAGGAGTACTGGCCCACGAGCTGGGTCATCTGATAAGCAGGGACACCCTGATCTCCTGCGCATTTGGCACGGCCAGCCACCTTCCATGGGCCGTAGCCCTCATCTGCCGCATCCTGAAGCGCCTTATCCGCCGCGTTCTCATTCTTTCACTATTGATCATATTCATCCTGTTCCTTTTCAAACCGATGCTGGTGATGCCCCTCATTGCAGTAACGCTGTTCCTTATTACTTTTTCCTTATTAGACCGCCTGTTCCGCTGGCTACGGCTCGCCCTATCCCGTCAGTGCGAATACAAACAGGATGCCTTTGCACATCAACTTGGATTTGGCGCCGGTCTCCTCGACGCTCTGAAAAAATTGGCAAAGATGGAGCAACAGCAGGTCAACATTTATTTTACCCTCATGCATAGCACGCAGCCTATCATCTACAATCGCATAAGAAAATTGGAAATGTTGGAAGGAATGAGGGAGAAGTGTTAACAGCCAAGCACTATCGATGTCTTGACTCCTGTTTAATATGCCTTAACGCAATGACGACAACCTTTGTATCTTCTATCTCAAAAACAATTATGTAGGGGAATCGATTAATCCTGACTTTTCGATATCTTTTGTTAGTGGCCGAATAATTGTGGGGATGTTTGGAAAGTCTTTCAAAACTCTCTTCTATTTCCTGGATCATTTCGTACCCTAATCCAGGTCGGCTCTGTTCATACCATTCAAAGACCTTTTGAATTTCTATGATGGCCTCTGATTGTACTACAATTTCATAAGTCATTCCATCTTCTTTTTACCCAGGATGATCTCTTTAGCATCTTTCCAATCGTATGTCTTGCTTTCTCCATTTTGACGCTTGGCACTGCGTTCTTCAAAAAGCTTTATCTCTTCTTCTGTGAATTGATACTCAAAGTCATCGTCTTCATTATACTCTCTGGCGACAGCATACATAAGCTTCAATAGTTTTTCGTCTCCATTGTCCACGTATTGATGCAATTTCTGACGAAGGCTTGCGGGCTCCATAATTGTGTCTGTTTGTAACAAATTTAGGCTATATAATTGTGATTAGGAAACGAAATAAACAGCTGACAATCACTAAATTAATGTCCAACAAACAACTCACCCCACCTTAACCCTCACCACCGCCGTATCCGTCACCAGCTTTGGCAACACATACCCTCCCGAATCGAGCACCGCCCCTTTAAATAACCCCTTCAATTTCTCCCAATACCTCCCCTCCACCCGCGTATGATACAAATACAACGCATGCAAATGTTTCGGCGGCAGCATGGACAGCAGTCCCTCCCCCGTCACCCGCGTACCCACCAGGTTGAGCACCCGCAGCTCCTGCAAATCCCCCAACATCACTACACCCCGGTCAGTAACACCCGTATTACTTAAATTGACATACCGCAGCGCCACACACTTCTTCACCACCTCCATAGCGCTATCCCCCACCCCGGCCCCGGATAGATCCAGCTGCACCAGCTGTTTCCTCAAAGACAACAACAACGGCACAAGCGCAGCGCCCCGCACACCCGAAAAATTCACCATCAGGTAATTACTGTTCTGCGCCACCGGCATCGCCACCACACCCGCGGCTCTCAATCCTGCGATCGCTTTTTTATCGCCCGGCTCCACCGCCTCTTCCGGTATCACAGCCGGCATATCCGACGGCGAACCTGAACCCAAACCCAAGCCCGAACCCTTCTGCAAGCCCAACAAAGCAGGCCGCACCTTCTCAGGCTGCGGCAGCTCCTTCACTCTTTTAGTATAATCCGCCCCCTGGTCGATCCACCACGACAACAGCGCCATTTGTCCCCTCGAAAGCTGCCGATGACCCTTGGGCGGCATATGATGATCATCGCTTTCCGGTAATAACATCCGCTTGATCAGCTCGCTGGAATCCGCCTTGCCTGCAACAAGCACGATCCCATCCTTGCCTCCTTTGGCAATGGCCGCCGGGTTGTCCAGTCGCAGACCGCCTTTCTGCTTACGGGAACCATGACAGCTATAACACCCCACAGCCAACATAGGCTTCACAATACTATCATAAACGGCAGCCTCCTGTACATTGGCAACCAAAGGAACAATAGAAACCCCTTCCGAAGAACCATCCAACGCCCCCGAAAGATAATCTTCTCCATGGGTAAGCGAGCCCCCCAGATGACCCGTGATCGTCAACAACAAAAGCACACCCGCTCCCAGCCATTTCCCCGTCCTGTCAAAAGCTCGCCCCGAAAAACTCCGGGCACAAAGCGCAAAAGCCATAAAAGTAAGCGCCAGCGCCATCCACATATGCCACGACACAAGCGCCTTGTCATAATCGCTGCTGCGATAAAGCATAAAACCCGTGATACACGAAAGCACGGCCGACAGGACACCCGCCAGCAAAACGATGGGAATGGCGGCACCTAATGAATGGAATTTTTCCTTTGTAGCAAGTAGCTGCAGGATCAGCGCGATCAGCAGGATACCGATGGGCAGATGAACGAGGGCAGGGTGCAGATGAGCGATGAGATCCGTAATAGTCAGCAGGTACATAATTAAGCAATAATATCTTCTATAACCTTACCAAATACATCCGTAAGACGGAAAGGCCGTCCCTGGAATTGGTAAGTGAATTTTTCATGATCGAAACCCAGTTGATTCAAAATAGTCGCCTGCAGGTCAAAAGGGGTGGTCTTGCCGCTGATGGGATAGTAGCCGATCTCATCCGTCTCTCCATAGCTGAAACCTTTTTTTATCCCCCCTCCGGCCATCCAGACGGTAAAAGCATCTACGTGATGGTCCCTGCCTTTGAAGGGATTTTGTTTGCCATCCCTGTTCTCCATCATAGGGGTCCGCCCGAATTCTCCGCCCCAGATGACCAGCGTGTCCTCCAGCAGACCGCGTTGTTTGAGGTCCAGTATCAGGGCCGTCACGCTGCGGTCCACCTGTCTGCATTTGTTGATAAACCCCACGTCGATGGCCAGGTTGGCCTCTGTGCCATGGCTATCCCAGCCCCAGTCGAACAGCTGTACGAAGCGGACGCCTTTCTCCACCAGCCGGCGGGCCAGCAGCACGTTGTTGGCGAAACAGGCCTTACCCGGCTGAGTACCGTACATCTCATGGATATAAGCCGGCTCGTCGTTGATGTTCATGGTTTCAGGAACGGAAACTTGCATCTTATATGCCATTTCATACTGCGCTATTCTAGACAATATCTCGGGATCCCCGAACTTAACATGTTCTTCTTCATTCACCTTATTGATCGCATCGATGGACGCCTTCCGGATATCCCTGTCCATGCCCTGCGGGTCTTCGATAAATAACACAGGATCGCCTTCGCTCCTGCATTGCACACCCTGGTACACGCTGGGCAGAAAACCGCTGCCCCAGATGCTTTTACCGGCATCGGGGAACTTCCCTCCGCTGGTGAGCACGACAAACCCGGGAAGGTTCTCATTCTCCGTACCCAGCCCATAGGTCACCCATGAACCCATGCTGGGGCGGCCAAGACGGGGAGAACCAGTCTGCACCAGCAGCTGAGCAGGCGCATGATTGAACTGATCCGTAGTCATGGCTTTCAAAAAACAAAGCTCGTCGGCGATAGTAGCCAGATGCGGCATGTGCTCGCTGATCCAGGCGCCGCTCTCCCCCCTCTGCTGAAAATGAGCCTGCGGTCCCAGCATCTTGGGCACACCCCGTATAAAGGCAAAACGTTTTCCCTCGAGCAACGACTGGGGACAGTTCTGCCCATCCAGTTGCTGTAGAGCAGGCTTATAATCGAATAATTCCAGTTGCGAGGGCGCGCCGGCCATATGCAAATATATGACCCTTTTGGCCCTGGCAGGGAACATAGGCATCCTGGGCGCCAAACTACCCACACCACCCGCCGGGCTGCCGAAACCACCCGCACCCCCTGCCACACCACCCGAACCACCCGCCACACCACTGGAACCCCCTCTCCCACAAGACTGTAAAAAAGATCCCAACGCCAGGGCGCCAAAACCCATAGCACAGTCCTGTAAGAAGTGCCGGCGGGTATACATACGCGTCACCGCCTGCTCGGCCTCTTTGAGTAATCGTTGGTTATGTAGCTCTTTGGAGGTCATGTCATGTTCAATTCTTGGTGATCACTTCATCCAGGTTTAATATAGCATTGGCTACCACTATCATGGCCGCCGTCGAAGGATTATTATGCGCTTCATCCCCACCCACCATCTCGAGGGTCTTCGAACCATCATTCCTAAACCGAAGATACGCCGTCTCATACAGCTGCTCCAGCGCAGCCAGGCTCGCATCCCCGATGGGATGAAACAGCACCGAAGCATAACCTTCCCGGATCGCTAAAGTCACTTGCGCCTTCCTCAGGTCTTTCGCAAAGCCCGCCTTCTCCATTTTATAGGCCAGCTGCCGCGACGCATCCAGGTACACCGAATCATTCAGCAAGGTCAGCGCCTGCAAGGGCGTGTTGGTTCGGATACGCCGGGCCATACAGACCTCACGTGCTGAACCGTCAAAACTGATCATGGAAGGATACGGCGCCGTCCTTTTCCAGTAGGTATATAGGGCGCGCCGGTATTGATCTTCTCCATCGCTCTTACGCCAATCCTGTCCATTCCAGGGAGAGAGCCAGATCCCCTTGGGCTGCCAGGGCATCACACTGGGTCCAAAGACCTTACCACTTAACAAACCACTCACAGCCAGCGCCTGGTCCCGCACCTGCTCAGCGGATAACCGTACCCGGGGTGCCCGCGCATAAAATTTATTGTTAGGGTCCCGCTCCAGCTGTTGTGGCGTCACCTTTGAATCCTGGCGATAGGTAGCCGATAAAACGATCTCTTTTAACAACCGCTTTATGCTCCACCGGCAATCCGTCATAAACTTCCACGCAAGATCATCCAGCAGCGCAGCATGCGTCGGCTCGGCGCCTTGGGTTCCCAGATCTTCCAGCGTTTCTACGAGACCCGTCCCAAACAGCTGCTCCCAAAGACGGTTGACCATCGTCCTCGCCGTAAGGGGATTCTGCCGGCTGGTAAGCCACATGGCCAGCCCCAGCCTGTTGCGGGGCGCCGATGCAGGAAAGGGATTCAGGCTGCGGGGAGTAGCCGGCTGCACTTCCTTGCCCTTCACCAGCCAGTTGCCTTTTTCAAAAACATAGGTGGGACGATGCATGTCGGCAGGGTTGTCCATCATCACCGGCGTAGTAGGCACATCAGCCCGCATCAGGCTATCATACAGCCCCAGCATATCCGCATACCCCCGCTCACCCACCCCCGGCAGGCTGTGCGTAAAATGAAACCAGTCGAACTGCATGCCGCTGGCATCAGGGCCTTTCAGAAGAGCATTCTCGTAAGTAATATAAAGATCATGCGTACCGCTAAACACGGGCAAATTGATCGTAGCAATAGCCCATCCCTTTGTCACCTCCTGCCGGATCCCCTGCACCAGAACAGGACCATCTACCCTGTCGAGATGTATCGCCCACTTTCCCCCCGCAACATAACCTTGATATCGATAGATCAGCTGATCATGACCCTCCAATTTCACAGAACTCAACCGCGCAGCACCATGATTACGGAAGATAAGCCACTTCGTATCATTCAACGATGCATTGACGAGCCCATCCGCACGGAGGCCATTGATGGAAGGCTGCCACGTACGAAGAAACCACCTGACCTCATCCGCCTGCGCCAAAGACCCATGCTCCCGCACCCAATCCGTCACCCGCACCACATTTACACTGTCCCGGCCGGAAAATTGCCGCAGCAACGGATAATCCGCATACGAATCCTCATCACGGGTATCATTAAAGAACGCCATGAACTGATAATATTCATCATGCCGGAAAGGATCGTAAGGATGACTATGGCACTGTACACAGGCAAACGTAGTACCCATCAGCGCCTGCCAGGTAGTATTCACCCTGTCCAGTATAGCAGCCGTCCTGAACTCCTCATTGTCTGTCCCGCCTTCATCATTGGTCATCGTGTTACGCTGAAAGGCCGTAGCGATCAGCTGGGCATCCGTGGGATGAGGCAACAGGTCACCCGCCAGCTGTTCAGTGAGAAATTTATCATAAGGCTCATCCGTATTAAAAGCATTGATCAGCCAATCCCTGTACCTCCAGATGCTCCTGCTGTCATCCCGTTCATAACCCTTGGTGTCCGCATACCTCGCCAGGTCCAGCCAAACGGCAGCCCATCGCTCACCGTAGTGAGGAGAGGCCAGCAATGAATCCACGAGACGCTCATAGGCCCCCAAACTACTATCTTTCAAAAACATCGAAGCCAGCGAAGCCGAAGGCGGCAGACCCGTCAGATCCAGGCTGACACGCCGGAGCAACGTCGCCCTGGGCGCCTCAGGCGAAAGCTGCAAATGCACGCCCGAAAGCTTCTCCCGGACATAGTCGTCGATACCCCACGCGGCAGACGCAGCAGACGGCGCCTGCACAGGCACATAGGCCCAATGATCACCCCATTTGGCGCCCTGCTTTATCCAATCCCTTAAGATCTTTATTTCTTCCCCACTCAACGGCTCCTGCTTATACGGCATCCGGTCCTCCGGATCAGACAACGTGATACGTCTGATCAATTCACTGTGACCAGGATCACCGGGGATAATAGCAAATTTGCCGGACTTGACCTTGGATAATGCGTCAGTGCGGAACAACAGGCTGAAATCACCTTGTCTTTTCACGCCACCATGACAGACGATACATTTTTTATTGAAGATAGGTTTGACCTGGGTGTTGAAATCCACAGGCCGCTCTCTAAAGAAGAGCAGATAGCAGGGGACAAGGATGAGAAGGATAATGCCCGCTGCGACCACCGGCAATCGTTTGCTTCGGAAACCCATCGCGTTAAATATAACTATTTCCGGAGCCAAAGCCAAATTTGGCCACCCAACCCTGAAGGCTGGACCAAATCATAACCCCTCTTTTTGCAGCCACGCGCCAATCAAAAACCCTCTTTCTGCAACCACGCCAATCGCGCAAGGATCTCCAGCAGCCCGGCCTGGTCCAATAATTTTTTCACAGGCCGCGGACCCGCCAACCCCTGCTCATTCATCTCGGTCTTATAAATACCATCGACATCCGACATAAACGCCCGTAAATATACCTTATTCCCATCCACACGATATAGATCCTGGTACCCACGCATCAGCACAGCATTGAACCAATAGTTATCCGGAAACCGCCCGCCTCGAAAAAACTCATCCAAACTCGCAGCCGCCTGCCGCTGCGCCTCCGCCAGGTACTTCTTCTCACCGGTGATCGTAAACAAAATAACATTCGCCTGCAGCATAGTACCCGTGTTATAAGTATATAGCCGCTTCGCAACCTTTCTATCTTTCGTCTTGATATTATCGTAATAAGTCCCATCGGACCCCTGCAACCATTTATTCGTCCAGTCATACAACACCAACGCCGTATCCAGGTAACTACGCTCCTTCGTAGCCTTGTATAGCTTCAACGCCAGCAACACACCGGGACCATTGGAACAGGTATTCTTGGTGGAATGGTCCCCCTCCTTCCAGTACAAACCGCCCCCCGTCACCGTGTCGAAACCCGACATCATAAACCGGTAGATCTCCACAGCCTTTCTCAAAAAGACCTTCTTCTTCGTCCGGTCATACCCATCGATGTACGCCAATCCGATCCATTGATTATCGTCATAAAATCGGTCGCCGCCTCCCTGCTTGACGACGTACGAATCATAACCGGCAATACCGCCCTTCAAACTATAGTACTTATCGATCGCCGCCATCACAGGCTCCATATACCTCCCACGAGGCTGCAACACCTCCATCTCATTCGCCGCCTGAAGAAGCGCGCACAGCGGCCACAGGTATGAGTTAGGCTTTTCATCCGCGTCTTTGTTATTCGTCTCCGTAAAAAGCCCCGATGCGTGATCATAATAATACTTATAGATCCGCTCATTCAAAGCCTGCATCCGAACACTGGCCGCATCAGCCATACCCGCACCAGCGCGATCCGATCCCACACCCTGCCCAAACACACCCAATGCAAAAAACATCAAACAAAACAAACAAACAAAAACACGCATAATAAAAACTTATTTAAAATAGCTGCCCCTTCTTCAGCTCCGCCAGGGCCTCCACCAGCATAATACCACTCAGCTGGATGGTCAGGTCCGTACTGCTGCCCGGCGCCTTATCCCAGGCGCTGCCAAAAAGAAGGCTGCTCTTGTTGGTTCCCTTACTCCACAAACTCTCTCCATTCGCCCGGAGAAAATTGATATAGCTTGTCTTCTTCGAACCATCGAAGGTCGCTTCCACTATCAGCCGGGTGAAATAGCGGACAAAGATCCCCTTGAACAAACCTCCATCACCACCACCCTCATCCTTCAGGATACCATTGCTGGTAAGAAAGCCGCTGTTCTGGGTAAAATCCGCCGCCTGCAGTGCATCGCTAAGATACTGCGAACTGCCGGTGTTTTTATACAATTCGAGGGCAGCCCCAATAAATGTTCCCTGGTTGTAGGTAAACTTCCAGTCCGTGTTCTTATTACCGTTTTTGTCAATATTATCATACACCAGCCCGCTGTTGTTGTCATAGAGCGTCGTGCGCATCCAGGCATAGATCTTTTGAGCCCATTGCAGGTCTTCGTCAGCACCAAACGCCCTGTACCTCCGCGCAGCCAGTATAGCCGCCGGCAAATTGGAAGGCGCATTCTTGGAAGGATTGTCCTTACGCCACCAGATACCGCCACCCAGCTGATCGCTCCAGCCGCCCTTTATATCGCTCCACAACGTATCGCAAACCCCTTTGAACCTCGCATCATTGGTAGCCGCAAAAGCACGCAGACAGGCCAACGCCATCCACTCCATATCGTCATAGTAATAATTGATAAACGTATTGCCGTTCTTTGCCCTCACCCCCGTCAGCAGATCGTTCATCTGCCCCTTGATACCCGAAGAAGGATTACGCAGATAAGCATCCACCAGCACATCCAGGGCATGCGCCTGGGGCCAGTACTGCGCCCAATCGCTGGCAGTATTGCTGCTGAGATAATATTTGCCGGAAGCGGACCAGAAATAATCCAGTGACTTCTCCGCCGTATCGGCAATGGCCGGCCAGTTGTAGCTGATCGTACCGCTACCGGGAGGCAGCACAGGCGGGATGTCGTCATTCTGCTTCAAACAGGAACAAAAAAGGACCAATGCCACCCCCAAAAAACATCGTTGCAAAAACAAAAACATATAATAATATTTGATTAATCTACTCTTTCTGATAATTGATCGTATACGCAGCATCCGTCGCCCGCAGCGAGACCCAAAAGTCCGTCACCGAACCATCGGTCAGATAGGTCTTGTCGAATTTCCAGCTCCAGTCGAACGGGCTGCCGTTATTGGCGTCGAAGTTGATCGTCTTGTACGTCAGGGTATGCGGGTATTGCCCATCCTGGCTGGGACTGTCATTCGTTGCATAGTTGAGCCACTGATCCTTATCCCCCGTGCCATCATTAATGACCATTTTGTACTTATAGCGGTCTTCCCGGCCCCACGGCTGCATGATCAGGTTGACAGTATACCCGTTATAACGCCAGACGCCGTTGGACGTATAAGGAAGGGTGAACCAGAAGGTGTTGCCCTGGCAATACCATAATTGAATGGACTTTATCTCCACCATGCTGCCGCTGATCAGGTCGAAGTTGAGCCGGATACGCACAACTTTGGATGCGCCGGTAAATGTATTCGAGCCGTCAGGTACGATACCATGATCATCGGCGATGTAAAATTTCCGGGCAGTGCCTGTCTTCCCATCCACGAACTGATAGGTGCCGGCGCTAAGCTGCGTATAGATCTCGAATACACCGTCGGGATTCCGCCGCATCTGCAGGGCATTGTTGATATCGGCGCCGCCTTCCGTAGCCGAACCCGTGATATACAACGTCGTAGGAGGATTGTCAAAACCCGCAGGTCTTTCCAGGTCGATGGTCCGGAACTCTTTTGCCTTCACTCTGTTACTGCCCTTGGATGAAAAGACGGTCCATATGAACTTCTTCCGCTCGAAAAAAGCAGCGCCACCCAGGGCAGCGATCTTATTGAGATCTCCATGTGACAACGTCAACATGTTCTGGATACCCTTGCCATCGGACACCTGCGTATAAAAAGGTTTCGAAAAATCACCACCCACCTGGTCGAATGCCACCTCATACAGCACCAGCGAGCCGTCTTCCGCCCTGGCCTGCTCCCATTGAAACACCTGCGTCGGATTGGCCTTCGGGTCCAGCTTGAGATATTGATTGTCCACCGGCGTATACAGCGTTGGTACGGCCGTTACATTGAGGTCGATGCTGCGGGTGTCCTTTTTGCAAGCCCCCAGCAATAGCAGCAACATAGCAGGTAAGAATATCTTACAGTTCATATGACATATTTTATTTATTGATAATTCGGGTTTTGCCCCAGGTGAGAGTTTTTCACCAATTCGGATGACGGCACAGGCCAGAGATAATGTTTGTTCTTGTCAAAGGTCCGCAGTTGCATACGGATATAACCGTTGTCCGTAGCAGGGTCCCCATACTTCGCGCCATGCACCCACCCATTCATGACATTCTCCGCGATCCTCCAGCGACGGATATCATCTACCCGCAATCCCTCGAAGGCAAACTCGGACCTCCGCTCATTACGGATAATCCCCACAAGATCCGCTCCGGAACCAGGAAAATTCAGCGCACCCGGATCCGTAAAACCCGCCCGCCGGCGCAAAGCCCCGATAGTCTTATCCCAGACATCCGAGGTCATCTGCCCCAGGCTGTTCTTCGCCTCGGCATACATCAGCAATACTTCCGCATACCTTATCAGGATCAGGTTATTGGCAAACTGTAAATTCGGCACAGACACAGTATCGAAATATTTCCGCCAGTAATAGCCGGAGGCAGTGCCCTGACCGGAAGACTTGTATTCATTAGGCCCTTGATCCCCCGGTTTCGCCGTCGGATCCGTAAAAGGCTTGATATAGATGGTCTGCACCGATCCATCCGGGTTCTTCCATTTATACCTGTCATATACGATCGTAGCCGTCAGCCGTGGGTCCCTGAGCGTATCCGGTTTGTTCTCATCATACCCCGATCCCGCATCCGTGATCGCCTTGCCATTGGTCATGATATAGGAATCCACCAGCTCCTGCGAAGGAGCCAGGTTATTACCCCGCGCACCCGCGGTGATAGGCGAAAAATCTACATACTCTTGCCACATCCGGAGGTTCAGCACATACCCCAGATCGAAGATCACTTCAGAATTGTACTTGGCAGACGATTTGAACAGGCTCTCATAATTACCATATAAACTATAGGCGCCATCCTGACCATTCATCAACTCCTCGCATATCGACACCACCTCCGCCATCCGGTTACCTTCATACAACAATACCCTCGCCTTGAGGGCCAGCGCAGCCCCCTTGGTGATCCGTCCCCTGTCGGCAACATCATATTGATCACGGGTAGGCAGGACGGCGGCAGCAGCATCCAGCTCATCAGTGACGAACTTGATCACGTCGGCATGCGGCGTACGGCCGATCGTCTTTGCCTGGTCAGGTGTAATATCTTCTTTTAACAAGGGTACATCCCCCCACCATTTTGCCAGGTTGAAATGATGCCAGGCACGGACAAAACGGACCTCAGCCTTCATCCGCTCACGCAGCGCACTTGGCAGCGTCGTATTCTTATCCACGTTGGCCAGGAAAATATTACACGATTTGATACCCTGGTAATAAAAGGTCCAGTCGCTGATAAACCGGTCCAGGTCGATGGTGAACGACCCGGAGGCAATGGCATCCGCATTACCCGCCGATACCCCCAAACGCGTATAGGCATTATCGCTCAACGCCTCATTGTAGAAGTATCGGTTGCTGTTATAGATACTATTATAGACATTGTTCAGCGCGGCCTTCACATTGCCATCCACCTGCCAGAACGTAAGCTCTGTGTACCGGTCGCTGGGCGCCAGGTCCAGCTTTTTACAGCCGGAAAAGACCACTGCCGCAAGAAAGAAAAGAAGGCTAAATTTTTTAACTGTCATATGGCGATGATTGGATAATTAAAGGAATGTGATGTCGATGCCCCCGCCGAAAAAAACAGGCATCGGATAGGCACGGCCGCTGTTGGCGCCCACGCCAAACCCAAGACTGTTATTGAACTCCGTGATCTCCGGATCCAGGAAGTTCAGCTTGCTCAGGGTCAATAGATTCTGTCCTGTAAAATAGATCCGGGCCTTTTGGACCTTAACCCTTCTGGTCAGCGCCTGAGGCAGCGTATACCCGATCTGCAGGTTCTTCAGCCGCGCATAAGCCGCATTAAAAAGAAAGATATTAGAACCGGTCCGGTAGTTATTCGTATTCGAAGGCGATCCGTTCTCCGCCAGCTTGGGATACTTCGCATTCGGATGCGTAGGCGTCCAATAATCGGTCTGGTGCGTATACATCGTCCCGCTGTAGCCTACATGGAATGGTTCCACCTGCTCACCCCTGATCATCTCATCCCGCTTGCCGACACCCTGTACAAACAGCATGATATCGAACCCCTTTATAGCCGCAGTATACGTAAAGCCATAGGTATAGCGGGGGAAAGGATTGCCCAGGATAAACTTGTCATTCTGATCCAGCACCCCATCCTTGTTCCTGTCTACGAATTTCAGGTCACCGGGTGTGACAGTGCTGCCGGCAAAACGAGGGTACTTGTTGATGTCATCCAGCGTCTGGAAAAATCCATTGGTCCTGTACCCCTGGTACACAGTGATAGGCTGTCCCACTTTTCGCACGATCTGGAACTCCTCCATCTGCTGTATCTGCTGGCTTTCACCACCCGACAGCTTACGCAGTTCATTGAGGTTGTCGGACAGATTGACCGTAAACGTCTGCGACAGCAGCTTGCCCGTCCACGTATACGTAGCCCGGACCTCCCAACCCCTGTTCCTTACCTCGGCCACATTATAAAAAGGCAGATCGTTGCTGGACACTCCAAACAATGCGGGAATATCCTGGCGCTTGTTCAAAATATCACGGGTAGTCTTGTCAAAATAATCCAGCGATACATCCAGCTTCCTGTTCAACAGTGTAAAGTCACCGCCGATATTAAACGTGGCGGCCTTCTCCCAGGTGACATCCGGGTTACCCAGCACATAGCTGGCGCCAACGGCAGCGGCATTGTTAAAGCCATATGCACCCTGGTAGTTGGCAAAACTGGTCTGATACCGGTAAGCATCGATATTCTGATTACCCAGCACTCCATAAGATGCGCGTATCTTGATATCCCCGACGGCATGCTGAACCGTCTTCATAAAATCCTCTTCCGTTAACCTCCACGCCACAGCTCCCGAAGGAAATAAACCCCAGCGATGCCCCCTGGCGAATTTGGACGAACCGTCCATACGGAAATTGAACTCCGCAAAATATTTGTCCCTGAAGCCATAAGAAGCACGCCCAAACAACGAGTTGAGACTGGTCTCCACCGTTGCAGGAGTCTTGTCGGGTTTGGTGGCATTGGAGTTGTAGCTGTCGGCGGCATCGATATACTGCGGATCGGTAGGCCGGCCCAGATCATCCGTCTGCTTCCACACCAGCTGAGACTCCTGTTTTTTAAAGGATTCATTGGCGGCGCCTACCAGTATATGCACATCATGCACCGCCGCAAATAGATGGCTGTACTCCGCCAGCAGCTGCACATTCGTAAACAGCGCCTTGTATTCAGAATTAAACACCTGCCTGTCCTTACCATAGGAGCTGCCCGGCACGAAATCCACTTCCAGCGTTCGTCCAAAAGTGCCATTGTTGGTCACAGTGCCGCCAAACACCCCCCGCAGCTTGAAATCATGGGCGATCGTATACTCCCCATTGAAATTCCCAAAGATCTCATTATTGTCCATCTGCCGGTAACCCCCTTTCTCCAGGATACCCTTGGGATTGAGCTCGGCAGAAACGGCATTCGTGAGATAATTGCCGGCCGAATCCTGGAAATTATAATACAACGGCACCCTGCCCGCATCCACCACCAAAAAACCCGAATTGGAAGAATGGTCCTTTATCCGCGTCTTCGCATAGCCGATGATCGTATTCAATTTGAAATTTCCCCATTCAGTGGTCTGGTTGAGACGAAGATTGTAGCGCTGCAATCCGTAATCAGGCCCTATGAAATTGCTCTTTTGATCCAGGTAACCGACAGACACCATATACGTATTCGACTCGCCACCCCCGGCAATGCTGAGGTTATGCGTTTGCTGGGGAGCATCATGCAGAATATTGTTCAGCTGCCAGGTGCCATCGCCCTGGGCCTTGAACTGCTGTATCTGTTCCGGGGTGAAGACAGGTTGCAGACCGGAATTCACCAGCGATTCGTTCTTATAATAAGCATTTTCCCAGGCATGTACCTGGTGGTACGTAATACGGGGCGATTGTACACCGTATATACCGGTATAGTTGATGACAGGACGCTGGTTCTTCTTCCCTTTTTTCGTCGTAACGAGTATGACTCCATTGGCAGACCTCGACCCATAGATAGCCGCCGTTCCCGCATCCTTTAAGATAGACACCGATTCGATATCATTGGGATTGAGCACCTGGATATCCCCGCCGGGTATCCCGTCAATAACGATCAGCGGCGTATTGTCCCCCGTCGTACCCAACCCGCGGATGTTTAAGTTCACAGGCTGGCCCGGCTCGAAATTCGTTTGCTGGACGATAAGATTGGGACTCGTACCCTGTAATGCCAGCAACACATTGGTGACAGGCCGGTCCTCGATGGCCTTCTTACTGATGGCATCCACCGCCCCCGTCACGGATATCTTTCTCTGCGTGGCATAACCGACAACCACCACTTCATTCATCTCCTTGTTCTCCGACTCCAGCCGCACAAGAAAGCTCCTCTTCCCTCCAAGAGAAACATCCTGCCGCTGATAGCCTACGGAAGAAAAGGATAGCACGCCGCTTTTCGCCCGCTCCTCCGGAATACGTAATATAAAATGTCCATCCGCACCGGTGGTCGTACCGACGTTCGTGCCGGACAGCTGTACGCTGACACCATCCAATCCTTTCCCCGCAGCATCTACAACCCTTCCTTCGATGGTGATGTCCGCTGCAATAAGTCCGGCAGTAGCGGGCTCCTCTTTCTTTACCTCTTCGCCACTACTGCCGCCTGCTAAAGGGACCGACGGTTTCACCGGCTTGAGGATGATCTTATCGTTCACCATCTCATAGTTGATATTGAGAGGGGCCAGCAGGTCGGCCAGCGCTTCGCTGAGGTTCTTCTCTTTTATCGAAACAGTCACCTTCTGCGCCGTGTTCACCTCATCATTTGCATACACGAACACATAGCTGGACTGCTTCTCTATCTTTTCGAGTATCGATGACAGCTTTTCATTCTTTGCCTGTACGCTGATCTTGCGCTCTTTCACTTGCGCGGCTGTCCAGTTCTTCAGGGGAGAGGCGAAGGCAGTCTGTGCCGGGAGATACGAGGCATGCAGCAGTAACAACCAGGCGGCTATTGCTGTTTTCATATAGCAATCGATTTAGTGGATGAATTATTGAAGCTGCCCGGCATCGGCCGTGATCAGCAATTCGCTATTGGTAATTTTATAATTGAAATTCTTTGTCCTGGTGAGATAGTACATGATCTCATCCAGGCTGTTGTTCTCGAATGAACCCGTGAAGACAAACGCTTTGGGTCCTTCGTCGAGGAATATTACTTTCTTTCCAAAATTTCTTTCCAGTTCCGTAGCGATCTGCTCCATGGTCATGGCGCGGAAGATCAACTTGCCTTCCGTCCAGGCTTTGTCCTCCTTACCGGACGTAACACTGGTGGTCAGCTCCTCGCTGGCAAAAGTATAGCTGGCCTTATGATCAGGCGCCAGAAAGACCGTATCCTGCCGCTTGCGGGAAGTCTTGTATTTGGGTATAAAGGCGATCCTGCCGGTGGCTACAGAGGTCTCTACGACAGGCTCGTTGTCATAAGCCCGGACATTAAAGCTCGTCCCCAGCACCTGCACTGTCCCATTGGCCAGGTGGATGATGAACGGATGGTCAGGGTTCTTCGCCACATCAAAAAAGGCTTCTCCATTAAGATAGATCTCACGCGTGTGGCCCTTGAATACTTCGGGATATCTCAACTTGCTGTCGGCATTCAGCCATATCTTGCTGCCATCCGGTAACTGAATGATGCTCTTGGTACCCTTGGCATTGTGCTTTTCCATCAGGGAGGCTATTGGAGCAGACTCCATGTGCCGGCTACGCCCCAGGTACACCGCTGTTCCCGCTCCTGCTACTATCAATATCGCAGCCGCCGCAGCCTTCAGCCAGGTACGCTTTCTTCTTATCGAAACAATTGAACCGCCCGGAACAACTGAACCGCCCGAAACACCCGGAACAACCTCAGCCGCACCAGACCCCGGCAGCCCCAAACCCGTCAACACCTTTCTCAAATTCTCCTCCACAGGCGGATGCGTTTCATCCTCACGGCGTGACCAGAACTGGTCAAGGACCTTACCCCTTTCTCTCGCGGCAGGATCGGCGGACAAAAGATCCTGTAGCTCCCGCAGCTCTTCCGGCGTAGCTTCCCCCGAAAGCTCACGGGCCATTAATTCATGTATGCGATCCTTGTTCATAAAGAATTTTTTCAATCACTTTATCCAGCTTTTTGATGGCTCGAAACAGCTGCGTCTCCACCGTGCGGGGAGAGATGTTCATGATCTCCGCCACCTGCTTGTAGCGAAACCCTTCTCCCCTGATAAGCTTAAAAACAGTGCGGCATTGATCCGGCAGCTCCTCGATGGCCTGGTTGAGACGGAAATGAATCTCCTTCCACTCCAGCTCTTTACCCGGATCATGAAGATTGATCAGCTCGCCCTGAAGGGTATCCGGCTCGATGGTGACATGATAAGGTGAATACTGTTCCAGGTAATTCAATGAATGATTGCGGACAGCTACAAAAAGATAGGTTTCAAAATTGACAATGCTGTTCAGCTCCTCCCGCTTGTTCCATACCTTCATCATGATATCGTTGACAATCTCTTCGGCGACCTCTTTTTTATGTACATACAGCATACAGAAGTTGAACAGACGCGTAAAGAAAAACCTGTACAGGTCTTCAAATGCACGTTGATCACCGGCAGCAATCCTCTGCTGTAATTGTGTTAGTTGGTTGGCGTCAATTTTCATCGGCAAAGCCTCTCTATCTATAAGACAGGTAAATTTATCAGATTACTTACAGGGGAGTATTATTTTTTTTCAGATAACCTTTTCACGATCTCCATACACGCCCGGTCGCCGCCGAACCTTCCAGCCGCCGGATCACCTCCATACACGCCCTGCTGTTGTGATAAGGGCACTTCCAAAAACCTACTTTATCCTGGCCCGGCATCACTTCCCCCTCCGCAGTGCGCCCCCAGAACCATTCGCCCTTTTCCCTATCGATGATATATTTCTTCGTATACGCCCAGACAGCCAGGAACTTATCATAAAATGACACCTCTCCCGTCAGTTGCCAGGCATTGAGAAAACCCACCATCGCCTCTGCCTGCACCCACCAATGTCTTTCAGCGATCAAATGCCCCCCATCCAGCTCATAATTCATGCTGCCGTCAGGGTTCACCCCTTCCATAGATGCCTCTGCTATTTTTACAGACAGCTCCTTCACCCGCCGGATAAGGTCCTGATCACCCAATACTTCCGCGGCCTCCAGCAACAGCCAGGAAGCTTCGATATCATGACCATAAGAAATCACCCTCCGCCTTACCTCCCCATCCTCGCCAAAAGCAACCTTACCTGACCTCACTTCCCCATCCTCGCCAAAAGCAACCCTGCCTGACCTCACTTCCCAATTCTCACCAAAAGCAACCCTACCTGGCCTCACTTCCCAATTCTCATCAAAAAAGAGATGGAGATGATGGGTCCGCCCATCGATGATATGATCCGTAAAATTTCCGATAAGCCCCCTTATTTTTCCCGCAAGCTCCTTATCCGGCCAGACACGGTATAGATTGGTATACGCCTCCAGGATATGGAGATGGGTGTTCATCGTCTTTTTCTCATTGGCATCTTTATCGCTCAGCCGCAGGTCGTCAATAGGCTTCCAGTCAGCCGTAAACGCCTCCATATATCCACCCCGCACTGCATCATAGCTATTGTCCTCTATGTCCCTGTACAAACCGATCGCCAGTTCCAATATATCCTCCGTCAAAAGCATAGTCCGCACACCCTCCGCCAATCCAGTCGCCCGCGCATACTCCGTCAATCCATAGATCATAAAGGCAATGGCATACATCTGCTGCCGGTCATCCGCAGGAACCCCCTCGGCCGTCACGGACCAGTAGACTCCCCCAAAGGGCAGGTTTAAGAATCGGCTGGAAACATAGTCGAAGCTTCTTTCCGCCACCTCGAGCAAACGCGCTTCCTTCGTCAGGTTATACGCTGCAGAAAAGTCCAGAGGATGCGGGCATTCCAGCACAGCGCCCTTTACAGCGCCTTCCACCACCTGGTTGTCATTGGCCAGACGACCGTAAAACCCGCCCTGACGATGGTCGATGGTAAACTTTTCCCAATAGTTGAGGATATGTTGCAGCTCCTGACGAAACTCAGAAACCAGATGTACACGATCTTCCATTCCGTAAGATAAACATTATTCACTACCACCCTATCCGGGTCATCCGAACCATCCGGACTACCAACCACCGGACCATCCGGACTACCAACCATCCCAACCCGCGCATTCACTACAATAAAGTAGCGGACAACTCCTCCAGCAGGGTCGTCTGCGCCGGATTGATGATCTGTGAAGCCGTCTCTACATCGAACCAGGCTCCTTTATTGACCTCCGGAAAGGATTGCATGCGGCCACTGCGGGGAGGCCATTCCATCTCGAAAGTATTGCTGACGATAGTGGCAGGATCGAGATCACCGGGAGTGGCCCAGGCAAAGACCTTCTTACCTCCTTTCTGCCGGACAGGCTCCAGCGCATAAAAAGGCCCGGGTAACACATGGCCCGTCTCTTCCCGGAACTCCCGTACGGCAGCATCCAGTGCGGCCTCATCTCCGTCAAATTCGCCTTTGGGAATCGTCCACGCGCCAATATCTTTGTTCTTCCAGAAAGGCCCCCCGGGATGTACAAGAAATACTTCCAGTCTTTCCTTTGTCATCCTGTAAAGAAGGATACCCGCACTTTGCTTCTTTTTCATCGCATATAATAGCAGCAAATAACCGGCCAACTACGCCCGGTCCTTCACATTAAAGACAAACCCCACTCCATACACATTGTCGATGCTGATAAACTTCGAAATGCTGAGATGCTTTCTCAACCGCGAGATAAACACATCCAGGCTGCGCCCCAAAAAATAATCATTCTCACCCCAGAGTTGCGTCAATATCTCCTCCCGTTTGAGGATGCGGTTGTCGTTCTTGAATAAGTAATCCAGCAGCTCCGCCTCCCGGGGAGTAAGCACGATCTCCTTCTGTTTGCCGATGCTTAGCTTCAACATACCCTTATGAAACTCCACATCCCCCCGAATGATAGGAGCCCCACTCACCGGCATGACGGCCGGCGTCCTGCGGATGATGTTCCTGATCCGGAGCACCAGCTCATCCACATCGAAAGGTTTACTGATATAGTCGTCGGCGCCGATCTTCAATCCCCGGAGACGATCGGCTTTTTCATTCCGGGCCGTCAGGAACAGAAAGGCAATACGATGACCAAGCGCCACTACTTTCTCCGCCAGTTGAAAGCCATCCATTTCAGGCATGGATACATCGATCAAAAGGATATTATAACGACCGGGATCCTTCTTCACCCGTTCATAAGCCAGCTTGCCATTCTGCAGCCAATCCACCTCAAAGTCGGATATCTCCAGGTATTGCTTTACTACATTACCCAGATCGGCCTCATCTTCCACCAGGAGCACTCTTGCCTTCATGATTCAATTATTTACATAGGTATGCTGATGATAAATTCGCTGCCCTTTCCTTCCGTACTGATGATCTCTATCTTCCATCCATGCGCATCCACAGCCTGCTTTACGTAAAACAAGCCAAGCCCCAGCCCCTTCACTTGTCCATTGTTGTTCTTCATGTCCCTGTAAAATTTCTCAAATACATGTTTGCGGATCTCAGGCGTCATCCCGATACCATTGTCCCTCACCGAGATACTGATGCCTTTGCGATCCTCCGTCGTAGTGACAGTGATCTCCTTGCTATCCCGGTTATTGTATTTGATCGCATTGTCAAAAATATTCAGAAAAATGGTGGTAAACCAGAATTTGTCCAGCGGCACCTTGTCATTGACGGCATGTTTATCCAGGTTGAAATAAGCATTGACGCCGGAAAGCTTCAGCCGGTAATCCAGCAGGATCTCGTCCAGCAGAAGATGGATGGAATATTCCTCCTTCTGCAGGGTGACCTTATTCATCGTAGTAATTTCCAGCACCTGGCTGAACAGCGCCCGCAGCCTGTCCGACTGTCGCTGTATCACGTCTGTCAATGGCCGGATATTATCCTTATTGGAGATGATCTTTTCATTCTGCAGGGTCTTGTTGGCGACGATGATGGCCGCCAGCGGCGTATGAAATTCATGGGTGATGCTGTTGATAAAATCCGACTTCATCTCCGAAAGCTTTTTCTGACGGAGCCAGTTGCGAAAAGTGATAAAGAACAGCAGTATGACAAAAATGATCGACAGCAACGACAGCAAAAAGGTCGGCATCATGAGCCTGAGCACCGTGAGACGCCTGTTGAGAATATCGACATGAAGACTAAAGCTCACGCCATAGCTATGGTCCATAGGACTGGTGACGCTAAAAAAGCTGGCGGTATTACGGCTCGTAATATCCTGTAAGGTCCCCCCTATCCGGATACCGCTGGAGGTCTGTATCGCCGGGTCGATATGCGCATACTTCTCCCGTTTGTTGTAAAGGCTGACATATTTGTTACTCTGGAAAGCGAGGTCGAGGGACTCCATCAGCAGCGCATATTCCAGCCGCCTGTTGATATTGTGTTTCCGTATGATCTTTTTTAGCAGGCTGTCGATATTGTTGGCTTTCCTCAGCGACTGAAAAGCGCTGTCGCAAACCTTCTGTTTCAACAGGACAAACCCCGCCGTGTCTTCCCGGTGCAGACGCTCCAGGGCAGACATGTTCCGGTCGATAAACATATCCAGTATCTTCTGACCGCCCGGCATAACCTTGTCATTACGAATGGCGGCCGAATAATCTGTATTGATATCTCGCAGCTCGGCAAGATAATAATGGTCGTTTTTCAGCTCATAGGTATTGTATAACAGGAAGAACTGAACAGAGGAGAGGACCAGGAGGCTCACAATGGCAATGATCTTATGCGCAGTAGTGGTATACTTCATCTATTAGCAATTTTAGTAAAAATTGCATTCTGTTTTAGCATATTTAATTTCCATTAACAATCCATTTAATGTTTGTTGACAACATACCGAATGTCCGATAAATACCTTTAATTCGCCTCTAAATCAAATTTCAAGGCATGAAGAAATTCTTTTTACTCCTGACGATTGCCGCAGGCTTCATGGGCAATGCCCGGTCTCAAATGGTAAATAAGGTCACCGACCCGGTGGATTATGTCAATCCGCTGATGGGCACCCAGTCCACCGGTGGCCTCTCCAATGGCAATACATATCCTTCCATCGCTCTCCCCTGGGGCATGAACTTCTGGACACCCCAGACAGGCAATATGGGGGACGGCTGGCAATACACCTACACAGCCGAGAAGATAAAAGGCTTCAAGCAAACACACCAGCCCTCTCCCTGGATGAACGACTACGGCGAATTCTCTATCATGCCCGTGACAGGCCAGATGCGCATCACGGAGAACGACCGCGCCTCCTGGTTCTCCCATAAGGCAGAGATCGTCAAACCTTATTATTACAGCGTCTACCTGGCGGATTACGACGTCACCACCGAAATAGCGCCCACAGAACGCGCAGCCAGCTTCCGGTTTACTTTTGCAAAGACGGACAGCGCCTTTGTAGTGGTCGACGCATACGACAAGGGCTCCTATATAAAAGTAATTCCTTCGGAAAATAAGATAGTAGGTTATTCCACACGCAACAGCGGCGGAGTAGCCGACAACTTTAAGAACTACTTTGTCATCGTCTTCGACAAACCATTCCTGAGCCAGTCCACCTGGTCGGGTAAAGAGCTCAAAGGATCACTGGAGCTGCAGGACAAACATGTAGGCGCCGTCGTCCAATTTAGCGCACCCGGACGTGGCTCTGTCGTCAATGCACGGGTAGCCTCCTCCTTTATCAGCATCGAACAGGCAGAGCAGAACCTGAAAGAGACGGACAATTCCACCCTGGAATCCATTGCAGCCAAAGGCCGCGACACCTGGAACAAGACCCTCAGCCGCATCCTCGTGGAAGGCGGCACCATCGACCAGGTACGCACTTTTTATTCCTGTCTTTACCGTATGCTGTTCTTCCCTTTGAAGTTATATGAAAAGGATGCCAGCGGAAAGATCGTCCACTACAGCCCTTATAACGGTAAGGTCGAAGCAGGCTACCTCTTCGCCGGAACAGGTTTCTGGGATACCTTCCGCGCGCTATACCCCTTCCTGAACCTCGTCTATCCCTCCATCAATAAGGAGATGCAGGAAGGCCTGATAAATGACTTTAAAGAAGGCGGCTGGCTGCCGGAATGGTCCAGCCCCGGGTACCGCAGCGTCATGGTAGGCAACAACTCGGCATCGGTGGTGGCGGATGCTTACCTGAAAGGACTCAGGGGATACGATATCAATACCCTCTATCAGGCCCTGTTAAAAGACGCTAATAATGAAGGTCCTATCCCCGCGGTAGGGCGCGACGGCGTAGCTTATTACAATAAGCTGGGCTATGTCCCCTACGACGTAAAGATCAATGAGAATGCCGCCCGGACACTGGAGTATGCCTACGACGACTTCGCCATCTACAAACTGGGTAAGGCCCTGGGCCGGCCCGCCGAAGAGCTGAAGCTTTACGCACAACGTTGCCAGAACTATAAGAACCTCTTCGACCCTGAGCACAAGCTCATGCGGGGAAAGAACCAGGACGGCACCTTCCAATCCCCTTTTAATCCATTCAAATGGGGCGACGCTTTCACCGAAGGCAACAGCTGGCATTATAGCTGGAGCGTATTCCACGACATACAGGGATTGATAAACCTCATGGGTGGCAAAAAGACCTTCGTACAAATGCTCGATTCCATCTTTATCATGCCGCCCACTTTCGACGACAGCTACTACGGCGGTGTGATCCACGAGATCAGGGAAATGCAGATAGCAGGCATGGGACAGTATGCTCACGGCAACCAGCCCATCCAGCACATGATCTATCTCTATAACTATGCAGGCGAACCCTGGAAGACACAATATTGGGTAAGGGAAGCCATGCGCAAGCTGTACAAAGCTACGCCCGACGGCTATTGCGGCGACGAGGACAACGGCCAGACCTCAGCCTGGTATGTGTTCTCCGCCCTTGGCTTTTACTCGGTATGTCCCGGCACAGATCAGTATGTGATGGGGACCCCGCTGTTTAAAAAAACCACCCTTAACCTGGAGAACGGAAAGACCTTCGTCATCAACGCCCCCGCCAGCAGCGATAAGAACCTCTATATCCAGAACGCGACCCTCAATGGACAGCCGTATGGAAAGAACTGGATCTCTCATTTCGATATCCGGAAAGGCGGACAGTTCAACCTGTCCCTGGGCGCTGCTCCCAACAAAACCCGGGGGACAGAGCAGGGAGCATATCCCTACTCATTCTCGACCGATAAAGATAAACCGTAACATAAAAAATGAAACTCCTCACTGTCAGATCAATCGCAATCATTCTGTCCACATTCATCTCCGTACATGGGATCGCCCAACAGCATCGTCATCATCATACCCCGCCCAATGTGCTGAAAGGTGATTCCCTTGTATCGGGAGGCTACTGCCTCATCTTTGTCAGCAACGACGCCACCCTGGATTCAATCACCCGTCAAAACCTGATCAATGTTTTCTTCACCGTCTATCCACAGGAAGTAGCGAGGTTCAACAACAACTCGCTCAAAAAGGTCACCTTCTTCGTAGATACAGCTTACAAAGGCGTGGCGGAGACAGGCAACGGGATAGCCCGCATCAATCCCGATTGGCTAAAAAAGTACCCCCAGGATGTCGATCTCGCAACACATGAAGTAATGCATGTGGTGCAGTCTTACCACGACTTCAACCCCGGCTGGCTCACGGAAGGCATCGCCGACTACGTACGTTACACATACGGCGTAAATAACAAAGGTGGCGGCTGGACCCTGCCGGACTACCGCCCGGGCCAAAGCTATCAGAATGCATATCGTGTGACGGCCAGGTTCCTCCTGTGGGTGGAAAAGAACAAGTACAAAAAGATCGTCGACGATATGGACAAAGCCATGCGGGATGGAACATACACCCCCGAACTATGGGCTAAGCTGACAGGCAGGACTGTGGACGAGCTGTGGGAAGAATATGCGAAGGACCCGTCCATCGAGCTGACGTATAAATGATATCTTTACGGGCCCGTTGTACAGTTACAACGGGCCTTACTAAAAAACACTATGACCCGCAGACATTTTACATTCCTGACCCTTTTCCTTTTTTCAATAACAACACACGCCCAGGTGACGTACTCCAATCCCGGCGGTCTGCACGCACTGCAGCAACAATTCGTCGACCTGCGCTTCGGCATGTTCATCCACTTCAATATCCCTACGTTCGCCAATGCAGACTGGCCGGATCCGGACCTGCCGGCTACCGTGTTCAACCCGGCTAAGCTGGATTGTAACCAATGGGCAAAAGCCGCCCGGTCCGCCCATATGTCCTACGGCTGTCTGACCACCAAGCACCACAGCGGATTTTGCATCTGGGACACGAAGACGACAGATTACAACGTTATGCACAGCCCGCTCAAAAGAGACGTGGTTCGCGAATATGTCAACGCCTTTCGCGCACAGGGACTAAAGGTCTTATTGTATTATTCGATCCTCGACACTCATCACAGGCTGCGCCCCGGCTTTATCACCCGCCAGCATATAGAAATGATCAAAGCGCAGCTGACGGAGCTCCTGACGAACTATGGAGATATCACCGCCCTCATCATCGACGGATGGGATGCCCCCTGGAGCCGCATATCTTATGACGACGTCCCTTTCGAGGAGATCTACACCCTGGTAAAATCCCTCCAGCCGGATTGCCTGCTGATGGACCTGAATTCCGCGAAATACCCGGCGGAAGCGCTGTTCTATACGGACATCAAATCCTACGAGCAGGGCGCGGGCCAGCATATAGCTAAAGAAGGCAACCGCCTGCCGGCCCTATCCTGTCTGCCGCTGAACTCCGCCTGGTTCTGGAAGACCGATTTCCCCACCAGCCCCGTAAAAGACCCCAAAATGCTGGTGAACGACAATATTATTCCCTACAACAAGATCTACGACAACTTCATCCTGAATGTAGCGCCTAACCGCGACGGCCTCATCGACGACAACGCCCTGACGGCGCTTACGGAGATCGGTAAGCTCTGGAAGAACGAAGGCCCCGTATCTCCCCTGCCGCCCACGGAAGCCCCCATCATCTCTTCTAACCTGGCCAAACGCCAGCAGGCCGAGGCATCCTGGAGTGACGATATGTGGATCATGGATTTTGGCAACGACGACAATTTCAATACAGCCTGGCAGTCCAATCCCATGGTCAAAACACAACCCTGGTTCCAGGTGACCTTCGACAAGGAGAAAGCCTTCAATACAGTGGTGATCACAGAACAAACACCCAACATCAGCCGCTATCGGCTGGAATACTGGCAGAATGGCGCCTGGCAGCTACTATTCGAGGGCGGGAACAAGGGACGGGTAAAGATCCACCGGTTCGAGCGTAAATGGGGTCGGAAAGTGAGGATATCCATCGAGGCATCCGATGCGCCGCCGGCCATTGCCGAATTCGGGGTGTATGACGAACGGAGATAAGCCTTCGACACCGCCCTCGCTGACATATCCCTTTGCCTAAAAGCGCTCGCGGCCGCTACAGCTGTTTTATCCTCTGCAGCCGGGCCTCCTCCACCTTGTGGATAAAGTCCTCTATTTGCTCATCGCTCATCCGGTCTACAAAAAAGGAAAGGGAGCCTCCGCCCCTTGAGAAAAAGGTCACCTGGTGCCCCCTGGTGCTGAGCCAGAGACTGAGAAAAACGCCGCCCAGGATAAGCCCACTGTATATGCCGGGTATATTTTCCCGGTTGGTGGAATTGGCCGCACCCCAAAAAAATGAAAGGATAGCCAGAAAGAGATAGTAGGTATTGCTTCTATAGACGTTGTGAATGGCGCTGATATCTTCGAGAAAAACAGTGATCTGGTAATTCCTGCCGTATTTCCTGGTAGCCATGTGAACACGCAGGTTGGTCAGAATGATCTTATCATCATTGGATCTTACCAGCACAGATTCATTGGATAAAAGATGCATATCGGTCCGCTTTCCTCAAATATCCGAAAAAAAGAGCGTTCAATGAATATACCCCGACAGGTCCAGGTTGGCACGGGTGACGCCATTTTCCATATCCTGGTATTGAATGCGGAGCAGCGGCTTATTATCCGGCTGCCGTATACCCAGATCGATCTCTATTACCCGGGCCGTAAGCGCCCTCGCCTCTAAGGTCTTGCTCACATCGGTTTTTTCCAGTCGCCAGGTATAGCCGTCGGGCAGCCCATAAACAGTGGCAGCGGTATAGCTTACCATCCGGGCAAAAGGGATAGTGTCCCCCGCAAATACCACCTCCTTTTTATCCGGGTAGAATTCCAGGTAGTCCAGGATGCGGCCATCCCCCTCTCCCCTGAAGCCTATCTTTCCACCCCCCCGGTTTCCACCCTCCCGAAGAATGATAACCTTTTGGGTATCCACCACTTTTAGGGCAGGGTGGACCCTGTCCATGCTCCTTATCCTTCCATACTCTTCCAGGGTGATACCAAACTTTTCATTATAGGGCAAAGGTTGTCCTGCAGGGGCATGACTGGCGTATTGTTCAAACCATTCCTTGTTGGCTGCGACGCTGTTGTTAAACCGCAAAAGTATATCCCGGACGTCGGCCGGAAAGTCGAATTCCGTTATTTCAAAATGGCAGGCAGTGTCGTGAAAGACAGAATCGATAAGCTGAAAAGCCTGCTCCGGGGATTGTCCAAAGGAAGAATAGCCGGCCAGCAGCAGCACTATGAAAAATATACGTCTCATTTCCAGACAAGATTACCACTTTTTGTTCATTTGGATAAACCCGGAAAATTACTTAATTTTGCTCTCCTTTTGCCTTATAGTATAATGGTAGTACGACAGATTCTGGATCTGTTTGTCTTGGTTCGAATCCAGGTAAGGCAACAAGCGCCTCTCGCGATAGCGAGGGGCGTTTTTGTTTGGTAGCGAGGCGAGTTTACTCGCCGGAGCGGACAAATATCGGTGCAGTCACTGGCACTCGGCGAAAGATCTCGAAGCTTAGGATGCCCAGCTGGATATCCGAGAAGATCAGGTCTACGGGATTACCCTGCCGGAAAAATTCGATGGCGGCTCGCACCGAACCAAAATACCGACACATAGAAACCATGCCCGGGGCCATTTCATTTTTTTGCTGATTTATCACAATAGCTTCCTGTACAGCTGAGAGGCGTGAAAATGGCAGACAGAATATAATACGTATCGTCCCTGAGAAACCACATTATCCAGTATTTCCCTTTTATTTCCGATTTGGCGCTATCGCCGCTTTCTGTCCAGGACTCGCACCAGTCGCCCGTTTCATAAGCAGCCGGCCATTGGTCGTTTACTTCGATTTTCGTGCTTTGGATAAGCATTTTGCTATCGGGTCTTTTGGC
>Ga0207695_10002239_pt1 | contig 28994 bp, 15 predicted proteins | sample KBSC54metaG_FD_184354 | JGI IMG/M metagenome (GOLD analysis project Ga0207695, IMG submission 184354) | Corn rhizosphere microbial communities from Kellogg Biological Station, Michigan, USA - KBS C5-4 metaG (SPAdes) (version 2) | ecosystem: Host-associated > Plants > Roots > Rhizosphere > Soil...
CCTGGCACCTGGGCCTGCACCACCCGGATCATTGGGCGGCCATCGAACCCGGCGCCGGCTTTAACGACACCATTCGTTACGGCCATTTCTCCAATCTCCCGCCGCAGGACTTGAAGTCAATCCATATCTACGATGCTAGGGACTACTCGCTCAACGTATTCCAACTGCCCACCGCCGCCTACACCGGCGAGATCGACGCGCAGAAGCAAAACCTCGACAATTTCCGCGAGGAACTCGCGAAAAGCGGCTTTACGTTCAAGCCGGAAGGACTCAACTTCTCTACAACGGAACTGCCGGTGACGATTCTAGTAGGGCCGAAGACCCCTCACCGCTGGGAAGCGGAGAGCAAGAAGCGCTCGGATTTGTTCATCAACGCAGCCGCGAAAAAGGGCCGAACGGACCCCGATCATATCCGCTTCGTAACCTACACCACCCGCTATAACCGCTGCTTCTGGGTCACTGTCGACGGGCTGGACCAGCACTACCAGCGCGCCGAAGTGGACGCGCGCCGCTCCCCCAGCGACGGGACCATCGAAGTGAAGACCACCAACGTATCGGCCCTCGCCCTGAAGAACGGAGGGCTGAAGAAAATTTCCATCGACGGGCACAGTTTCACATCCAGCGGCCAGAGCGAAATGCAGTTTGTGAAACGTGGAGGCGCATGGAGGGAAAGCAAGGAAGGCGCCGACAACTCCCTGCGTAAGCGCCACGGGCTGCAGGGCCCCATCGACGATGCCTTCATGGATTCCTTCTTGTGCGTCCGCCCCACCGGGCAGGCGGTTCACGATCTGGTGGGCCGTTATGCCCAGGAAACGCTGGACGCTTTCATCGAGGACTTCTCAAAGTTCTTCCGCGGACAGGTGCGGATAAAGGATGACACTGCCATCACCAGTAGCGACATCGCCGACCATCATCTGATCGTATTTGGCGATCCGCAAAGCAACCAGGTCATGGCGCGCGCCCTTCCTCAACTTCCGTTGCGCTGGGACGCACGCGAGCTTTCCTTGGGTGGCAAGATGTATGATTCGCCCCGGCACATCATCGCGATGGTCCATCCGAATCCGCTGAATCCGCGCCGCTACATCGTGCTCAATAGCGGGCATTCCTTCCACCGGAACGAGATGGCAGCCACCAACGCATCTCTCTTCCCGCGATTCGGAGATTACGCGGTCCTCCAACTGCGGCAGCCGGTAGACCGGAAGGTCGAGAGCGAAATCGTGACAGCGGATTATTTCGACGAAGAATGGAAACTGCCGCACGCCTAGTGCGGCAGTTTAAACCCACCTAAATTAAAAAGCCGCGGATGCTGGTTGGCATCCGCGGCTCAAAAACATCCACTCGCTCTTTAGGCTAGAAGACTACCTTCAGAGCAATCTGAATAATGCGTGGGTCGTTCGCCGAAGTGATGGTTCCGAACGTCGAGGAACTTTGCGACAAGACCGGATAGTTGCTTCCGCCACTCAAAGGCGACGTAAAGTTCGCATGGTTAAACGTGTTGAAGAATTCCCCGCGTAACTGCGCGCGCCACCGCTCCGTGATGAGGATGTTTTTGAACAGCCCCATGTCCCAGTTGAACAATCCCGGACCGGTGAAGGCTCCCTTCCCGATGTTTCCAACCGTTCCTGCAGCCGGTTGAGTGAAGGCAGCGGTATTCATCCAGCTCACGCAAGGAGCACTTTTACAGGAGTTACCGCCATAAGGGTTTCCGCCGATGTATTGGGCACGGTCCACATTGAGACCGGTCTGCGAAACGTCCTTACCCGCGAAAACCGTGTACGCGAGCCCAGTCTCCTTCGTAACGATCCCGCTAAGCTCCCAGTTGCCGAGCACGCCCTTGACGAATTTGTTGGTGGTGTGCGGCGAGGGGATATCCCACAAGTAAGAGACGACGAAAACCTGTGTCCGGTTGAAATCGGAGGTTCCGTAATCCAGTTGAGTGCTGCCGGGAAGGTACCATGGAATCGGCAGAGGACCCGCGCCGCCGGTCGCACCTGCGCCCGTAGTGCCGCTGGAGGGCGGTACGGTATCGAGCGAATGCTGCCAGGTATAGTTGGCCAGAATCGAAAAACCGTGCGCCAGCCGCTTCTGTATGGTGAACTGCAACGAGTTGTAATTCGAATTTCCGGATTCGTCGAGCAGTTCCATATTGTTGGAGTACCCCGTGAACAGCACTCGCGCCTGCTCCGACAGATTGCTGCCGGGAATATATTTCGAGGGGTTCAGGAATTGCTGGAGCGAGAGATGGCTCGCGTGCGATCCCACATATGCCGCTCGGGCAAGCCAGCCGCCGCCGAATTGATGCTCCATGGTCAGATTCCAGCTATAGACCACCGGAACCTTAAAGGCCAAATCGCCAATCAGGTTGAACGTAGTCACCGCTACCGGGCCGGGCAGAACCACATTCTTTGGGACCGGGAATGTCGCTGGGAAGACTGACTGCAAATCAGGGTGGGTGGCGAGTGGATTGCTGAACTGGCCAGGGTTCGAAAGCAGGATCTGCTGGGCAAACGGCGCTTCATCCACCATGTTGTTGTTGAAAATACCATTAGTGCCAGAGTCGTAAAACATACCAATGCCGCCACGCAGGCTGGTCTTACCGTCGCCGAAGACATCCCAAGCGAAACCGGTGCGCGGACTCCAGTCCTTGAAATTGTTGCCGGTTCCATTGGTGGGGAACCCCGGGTCGCCCCGGAAGACTAATCCTGGGGGCGCGTTCGGATAAACGATGGAATGGGTTCCCGCATAATAATTTTGAATCATGAAACCCTCTACGCGTCCGTCGACTTCGTGGTACGGGAAGTAAGGCTCCCATCGCAAGCCCAGGTTGAGCGTCAGGCGCTTCGAGATTTTCCAGTCGTCGTGAATGAAATATCCCGACATCCAGGCGTTCGCATTCTCGAACTGGCCTTGCGCCTGTTGGAACTGGAACAGATCCCCGAGTATAAAATCCGCGGTGGAGTTACCAGTCGAAAGCGTGTGGTTGGATTGCCCCGTAAACGTGAACAGGCCGGGCGAGTTGAAACCATTATCGAGTTCCACCTGGCGCCGTTCCAGATCGAAGCCGATGGCGAGGTTGTGCTGGCCAACCACCCAACGGATGGCATCGTTGCCGATGAAGTTATTCCGCGTGAAGCGGGCGAAAGGATTGTCGCCGAAGCTGAAGAGGCTGCTGACATTGATAGACTGGACGTCATTGGCCGGAGGCTGATAGGGAATAGTCACGCCGAAGGTACGCACGCTCGGAACCCCGGTAGCGGGCCCCCGTTGCGACGCGTCACGCAGAAAGCCAACCCGAAATTCGTTCAATAAGCTGGGGCTGAAGATGTGCGTTTCCGACGCCAGAATGTTCTGCGCAATGATGTTCGAACCGTCGGCGTAGGACAGAATATTCGTCGGATCGAAGACCGGCTTATTGGTGAACAATTGCCAGTCGTAGCGCACACTAGCGTGATCTTTATCCGAGAAAATGTGATCGAGGTGACCCACCACGTCGTTGAAATTCTGGTGTAATGGCGAGCCGTAAAACACGATCCCATTCGCAGCGGCGGAGGTGGGCAGAAATTTGATCACACCCTGCGACGCCGGATCGAGGCGATTGGTAGGAATTTGGTTGTTGGGAAATGGCAGCCCGGTCTTTGGATCGTAAATCACGGTCGAACCAAAAAAGCCTGCCTCTTGGGCTGGTGTCGGGACATTTTTGCTCAGACCATTGGTCACGTCCCGGAGACTGGTGAACTGCCAGCCGGCAAAGAAGAACGTTTTGTTCTTTTTAATCGGGCCGCCGATGGTGCCGCCCTCCTGGCCGCGCTTTAGCGGATCGGCCGCCTTCGCGAAAAAGTTACGCGCGTTCAGATCGCCATTGCGGACAAACCCAAAAACGTCTCCGTGAAACGCATTGGTGCCGCTCTTGGTGATTACGTTGACTACGGCGCCCGCATTGCCCCCGTATTCCGCGCTGTAATTCGACGTCTGCACGCTAAATTCCTGAAGCGCGTCGGGAAAAGGGAATGGATTATTTACGTTGGTGTAGCGATCCACATTGTCGGCGCCATCCAGATTGTAGGCAACCATGTTTTGCCTGGATCCGTTAGTGGTTATCGTTACCGCGCCCGGAAAGGTTTTGGTCTGGCCCTGATCGGCGCCTCCATTTGGGGTGAGCATGGCCCCCGGCACCAGCGTCGTCAAGTTCGCGGCGTTGCGGCCATTCAGAGGCAAGTCAATCATGCGCTGTGAATCCACCACCTCTTTGAGCGTCGAAGTGTAGGTGTCGGCCTGTAGGGCCTGGGCTTCGACCGTCACGGCTTGACTCTCTTGGCCCACCGTTAGCGCAACGTTTACGGTTTGACTCTGATCGGCAGTCAGGCCGATATTCGACTGCGTGTACTTGTTGAAACCGGGAGCCTCCACCGTGATGGTATACGTGGTGGGCCGGAGACCGGGAACGACATATTGACCCGAGGCGTTGGTTGAAACCTCGCGGGTTGCACCGGTTCCTGCTTCGGTGATGGTGACTTTAGCGTTGGCTACCGACGCATTGGACGGATCGCTCACCGTCCCAACGATGGTTCCGAAACCTTGTGAAAATGCGAGCTGGCTAACCCCCAGCAAAATGAGTGCGACGAAGCAACTCCTCATTGACCCCCCTTTGAGTACAACTTGGCGTTTGGAGACTATTGTACAACCCTAGTACTTTTTCGAGACCACCACGAAGCATAAAAAATGTACTACACAAATGGACTCAAAGTCAAGAGTGCCCCACTGCATATTCAGCACTAAGTTGTTTAATTTTAACAATATAGCGTGGGTATGAAAAGTGCGCGCACAGCCTAATTCTCCGCCCAAGACCGCGCGGGGACGCCCTCGTACGGGTTTTGCAAGGAACCAACAATGCATTGTATCTAGGGCTCATCCGTGATCTTCCCTCGGACTGAGTGACCGGATGACCCAGGCGGCCGCCTGCCGAGACCGCTATGGACTCGATCAGAATACGTACTTCAAAGCGAACTGCATGATTCGCCCGGCGCTCGCACTCTGAATCTGGCCGAACGCCGCCGAGTGGAGATTGCTGACCGGGTTGGCGAAGTTGACATTGTTCAGTATGTTGAAGAACTCGAAACGCAACTCGACACGTTGGCGCTCGCGAATGGGAAAGTAGCGGCTCAGGTTGGCATCCATATCGAAGAAAGACGGCCCTTGTAATGAGTTGAAGCCCGCGTTGCCATAGGTGCCGGGTGCGTTGGGGACAAATGCGGATGCGTTCAGCCAGACCAGGGTGTTGGTGTTGCGAACGTACGGATTGCCAATAACGTTGGGCCGATCCTGACCAATGGCGGTTAGGGAGGCATCCACGCCCGTCGTCGGATTGAAAACAAAGCCGCTATGGGCGCTTACGTTGAAGGAAAGCGACCAATTCCCAAGGAGCCAGTTCTCTCCCCGATTGTGGAATTTGGGGCTCTCGGCGACCACGGAGTTAACCAGGTTGTGACGCAAGTCTGAGTCGCAGGGGCCGTAGTCCGCGTTGCGGTTGTAAGGATTCTGAAAGTAATCTGACCCCAGGGCAATGCGGTTGGCAAGCGTCTCGGAGTCCGACAGGCAATGCGAGTAGGTATACACCGAAAGCAGCGTGTAATGCTTAGCGAAGCGATGTTGCAGGGACAACCGCAAGGCGTTGTAGTTGGTATTGACGCCATCATTCATCGTAGTGACGTACGAGTAGTAAGAGCCCGTGGCGGGATTCATTAGATACAACATGCGCCGCTGTGCAGTATTGCCTACAGTTGACTTTCCTGGGATGTAAGTCGCCGGGTTCCCGTCGTCGGAGGTCCTTAGATGCGTGGCTTTATTCCCCATGTAAGCTGCCGACGCCAGCCAGTTACCTCCCAATTGCCGCTCCAAGCTCAGATTCCACTGCTGCATGTACATGTGGTGCAGATTCTGGGGCAAGGTGATATAAGTTCCCCCTGGGCTGAACGTCGCGTTCGCCGGGGGCGGGTTGGGCGAAGGAAAGGGATTTCCTCCCGGTATGCCCAGGTACGGGTTGGCGAACCCCCCCGCCGGAGCCGTCAGAGCGACTGTACTGCCCCAGGGCGACGAGGTTGCGAAATCGCCGGACGTATATGATTCGGGCAAATCGAAGAAAATACCATAGGAGACGCGAACACTTTGCTTCCCATCCCCTCTGGGGTCCCAGGCCGCACCTATCCGGGGCGCGAAATCCAGGTAGCTGCCATTGGTAAGGGCCGGCGTCATTCCCTGATCGCCGTAGAAGAATAATCCAGGAGGGGCGTTGGTAAAGACGCTCGATTTTTGCCCAGCGATGAAGCGGGCAAGGTCGAAATTTACACCGCGGTTGTGTATGTCATGTTCCGGAAGCGACGGCTCCCAGCGCACGCCCACATGCACGCTCAGGTTCTTAGTTGCCTGAAAGTCATCCTGTGCGTACACTCCCCAGTACGTTTCACGCAGGGCAATGTAATTCGGATTGCCTTGGGAAAGAAGGCTGGGTCTGCCCAGCATGAAATCAGCCAGTCCGCTGTTGCTGAGCGAACCATTGAAGGTCCATTCCCCGTTAGACACCGAGATGTTGTTTATATCCATCTGTATCGCCATATAGTCGAGGCCAAACGACAGATGGTGCCGTCCCCGCACGATGTCCAGATCGTCGGCAACCTGGAATTGATTGCGTCCAAACAACGCCGGGGCGTTAGACCCTCCTCCCACCGCGAAGAAATTGGTTACGGTGAGATCGGTAAAGTGAGGATCGACATTGGTCATATTCACGCCCAGGGCGGCCGGATTGGGCATATCGGGCGATGTCGACCGATTCATGAAGAGCCGCGCGGCGGTGGCATGAACAGCATTAAAAATAGTGGGACTAAAAATATACTGGTCTCCGAAAGTAAGCGTCTGATCTCTCTCATCCAACCCGGATCTGGTGGTCGTCAGAATATTGTTCGTGTAGTAAACCGGGTCGGCGTAGTCGGTGATGAAATAACGCCCATAAAACGTATGCTTCGCATTTTGCACCCAATCCATCCGGCCAACGAATTGATTCTCATTGTTGGGACTCGGAATGGAATAAACCAGCTTGCCGCAGGGATCGGCAGAGACGGGAATCAGTTTCGCCAAATTGCTGCTGGGTATGCTGAACCTGCCGACGGGGATCTGGTTATTCGCAAACGGCAGCCCATTGCTCGGGTCGATCAACTGCACGGCCTTGTGGTTGGATTGACAGTTCGCCGCTTCGATCGCGCTGAAATCTCCATTCAGAGTGGCTTGCGTGTTTACGAAAGAAATAGTTTGCGGCGGTGCGGTCCTCTCCCTGGTTGCCTGAAAACCGCCAAAAATGAATAGCTTGTCCTTCCTGATCGGCCCGCCGACGGTGCCACCGTATTGATTGCGGCGCAGAGAGTCCTGGGTGGCCGCAAAGAAGTTGCGCGCGTTGAAGTCTCCATTGCGGACGAACTCGAAGAGATCACCGTGAATCGAGTTCGTACCCGACTTGGTGACGGCGTTGACAACCGCGCCGGGGTGCAGACCGTAACGGGCTGGAACGCCGTTGGTTTGCACGCTGAATTCCTGCAATGCGTCGGGCATAGGGAAGGGTAGGTTCACGTTCGAATGCGAGTCATTATTGTCGCCACCATCCAGCAGGTAATTGTTGCCGTTCTCCTGACCGCCGGAAACGGAAACCGCACTGGTGGTGGGGTAATCGTGACTGGTGGCGACGCGGCCCGCCGCATTGGGAGCGACGGTGGCGCCTCCGGAGAGCAGAATCAAATCGGTGGCTTGACGCCCGTTCAACGGGAGATCGATAATGCGCCGCTGGTCCACGACTTCGGAAATCGTGGTGTCCTGCGTCTGCACCATGGCCGCATCGGCGGTCACCTGGACCTGTTGCGTCAGCGATCCCACTTGAAGCGAGACGTTGACCTGGACGTTGTTCGCAACCTGGAGGATTATCCCGGATTGAGTATATAGGCTAAAGTTCGGCGCCGAGACCTGCAAGGTGTACGGTCCCACGGGCAGGTTCGGAAGCACATAGGAGCCCGAGCTATTCGTCTCAGTCGATACCGTCTGGCTAGTATCCGTTTGGGTAGCCTTGACCATGGCGCCAGGAACCGAAGCGCCAGTCGAATCAGTAACTACTCCGTGTATCTGAGCGTTAGCGACGGCCTGTGCTAAGACCAAGGCTGGAGTAGCTGCCAGCAAAATGCACAGAAAAATACAACCCCTAATTCGCATCTCTCTGCTCCTTTTGAAAATACAAGATCCCGGGACGTCGTTCCCGACGTCTCGATCATCCATTGTGTTTGTAGTCGCAATTACCGCGAGACTTTGAAGGTCGCTTTCTAAGCCTGAAAGCGTCCTGACGTTCTTAAAATTACGAGCTGAAGCTGAAATTAAACCCGAAGCGAATGACTGAGACAAAATTGTAGCAGCGTAAATTCCATCCGTCAATAACTATTGCCGAGATGATCGCGTAGATGATGATCGGACTCTACAATGGCATATTCCCAGGTATTCCAGAACTGCATCTGGTCATTTGGCATATAAGACCTTCATCGGCCTCCAGGCCGACGTTCGCCGCCTCGCCGCCTCTGTAGCGGTAAGTTCCAAGTGGCCGCCGGGAGTTATTTCGTTAATTTCTTAATGTTTATTTCGCTAATTTTTCAATATTCCCCAATTGCTTCCGCACGGTTTCCGAATCCGGTGCGTTCGGCGCCTCGTTGAGATATGCGTTCAGCAAGTCGACCGCCTGTCTGTATTCGTGTTTTTCCGCCAGCACCAGCCCCAGTACGTATCCGGTCCTGGGATTACGATGCTCACTGTCGAGCCGGATCGCTTCACGCGCGCTCTTCTCGGCTGTGTCCAATCGGCCGAGACGCAGATTCGCCATAGCATTAAGGAAATAAGCCGAAGAGTAGGCGGCGGCGCTGACCTGAAGCACGCGTTCACTCGAGTCGGCCGCGTCCTGCCAATTTCCTTCTTGCAGCGAGCTGATGGCGTTTGCTTGCAGGAGCGCAACCTCCGCTTCATCGGTGCGCCCTTCCTGCGCCAGCACCGCCGACAACTGCCGGTACATTTGCGGGTTGAGGGGATCCAGCGTGCGCGCCTGGTTGACCGCTTCGTAAGCCTTCTCTGCGTCCCCTAGCCTTTCATGCGCCACGGACAGCAACAGGTAGGCTTGCGAATCCCCCTCGCGCAGCGGGGAGAACTGCTGTGAGCCAGACCGGTTTTCTATTCGCGAGAGATAGTTGCCGCGCGAGGCCTGGTCGATTGCGATGCACCGTTCGAGAGCCTCCCGCGCCCTGCCGTACGCCGCCGCGCTTTGTACTGCGTCGCGCTCGTGTACAAGATCGCCCTTGAGGATCTGATAGTAGCCCGCCTGACGATACGCATCTGCGCGACTGAGCACCGCCGGCAAGGTATCGAGCAGCGCGACTGCCTTCCCCTGCTCCTCGATCACCTGGTCGATATTGGAATGTGCCGGGTCCGCTTCAAACAGCGACGTCGCGAGTAGTTGATGGAGTTTATAGCTGGAGGGACTCACGCCGACGTCGTGCGTGGCTATCGCGAGCTCGCTTTGCCAGTCCTGATTTCGAATCCAGGTGCGGACCGCGAATCCGCCCACTATAACTCCCAATACGACTGGGGCCAGCAGCGCGATCTTAGGTCTTTCGGCAAGGGCATAGATCGCCAAAACCAGGCAGGCAAGCAATCCGAGAGAAGGAAGATACAGCAGACGATCCGCCATGATGGTGCCGATCGAGAAGAAAAGGTTGGATGCCGGAACAAAGTTCAAGAGCGCAAAGCACGCGAGGAAAAAGCCGGTGCGATTCCAGCGATAGAGCAGACCGACGGCAACCGCGGCGGCAATCACAAAGACGCACGCAAGCCAGTCCGCCGCCGTGCCGCGAGCAAGTGGAATCTGATGGAAGGAATAATCGCAGGAAAGTTTCGCCGGCCATATCGTCAGCCACAAATAGCGGGCGATCACTTTGATCGCCGTCAGACGGCCGGTCCACCAGTCGGCTCCGGCGATCGGATTGTCGGTGAAAGGAAATTCCGCCGGTGGCGAGGCTGCCAATACGGCGAACCGCTTCCAGAGCATCGCCAGTATCGGCACCAGCGTCGCCGCACATCCCTGCCACAGCACTCGATTCCGCGGCCGCTCCTTCCACCACACTATTTCGTAGAGCAAGATGACGGGAAGAATCGCCACCGCGCTCTCTTTGGAGAAGACACCGATGGTTGTGACGAAGACTAGCCCCGCGAGCCACATCGCGCGCGCCCATCCGCTGGCTTCCCTGCTTTTCAGGTACATCAGGAATCCGGAGAGCACAGCCATGCCGGCCAGCAGATCGGCTCGCCCGACAATGTTGGTCACGGATTCGGTGGATGCCGGGTGAACGGCCCATACCGCCGCGATGAAGACGGAAGGCCAGAAGCGGCGAACCAAACGAAGCGCGAGCGCGTAGGCCAGCAAAACGTTTCCCAGATGCAGCAGCAGATTTAGCGCATGATATCCGAAGAGCTGGTCTCCTTCCCCCAGAATTGCGTAATTGAAGAGATAGGAAAGCGTCGTGAAGGGGCGATACAGACCCGCTTCGCCCGTCGGCCACCAGTAAGTATGCTGAAAAATGAGAGCGATATTTTCAGGCGTGGCTTCGCGGATGCGCGGATCGAGAAGCAGCACCTTATTGTCAAGAACTAGCGCGCTCCCAAACGAATTCGAATACGCCAGCAAGGTGAGCGCGCACAGGGCCAACGCTGCCAGCAGGTGACGAGTAGATTGGCTGGGCGCGCGCTGCACCGCCGTGTTGGCGGCGGGCGGCCGGACGCCACGATTCTTCGCCTTCCGGTTGCGGCCCGGCTCGTTTGACTTCACGGATATCGCTTCGCCTTAGATCTTCACTTATTTTTTCGGTTTGACGGATTCGAAAAGCGTATCCGTCAGCAGGCTGGGATCCGCCGGCATCTCGGCTTTCCCGGCGGGGAATCCGTTGAACTTCAGCATGTAGGCGATGATGTCGGCGCTATCCGTCCGGCTAACCGTTCCCGGATCGTCCCGCGGCATCGTCTTACTCACTTTGTCAAACAAATCCGAGAGTGGCCGCCCGTTCCAGTTACCTTTGAACACATCGCCCGAAAGCGGCGGAAGAACCCGGTTGAGTTGCTTGCCACGCTCGGTCTGCGCGTCACCCTCCAAGGCATCGCCATGACATACCGCGCACTGCTGCTTATACTTTGCTTCCCCGCGCTGGGCTTGCGCCTGCGTGTAAGCGCCGTCCCATACCGATTCAGGCGCCTGCGCTTGAATCGTAAAAAAAACGGCGCTGAGAAGGAGCCAGCCGCCGAGCATGGGAATGGTGCGAATCGAACGAATCGTGATTTTCCTATAGTGGCGCGCGTCCATTTCGGGATTGTATCGCTTTTGCGCAATATAGCCAAGCCTTTCCGTGCGCCTTTGTACCTAGCTCATGCTATGCCGTCTGGGCCCCTTTGCAATCGGTGTGAATTCCGGTTAATCTGAGTAGCGGATAAGCCCCGTGAGAGCCAGGCTGAGCAACGTTACGTAGAGGAGCACGAAAGATGCGCGCATTCAGCGAACTTTTTTGGGAAGTCACGCGTAAGCGGCTGATGCAAACTGCGGGCGTTACCTGTTTGCTGGCAGCAATGGTTGTTCCCGCACTGGCCCAGGATGCCTCTCCTGACAGGCTGGTCGCCGAATGGATGCTCCGCATGGGCGGAAGCGTCGTGCTCGTGGGCCAGCATCGCTCGATTTCCGATGTTGCCGATTTACCACCCTCGAATTTTTATGTACAAACTTTGAACTTCACCGGAATTACCCAGTGGGCTTCCGCGTTGGAAGATGAGCTGCGGCGTTTACCGCCGCTCAAGCATGTGAAGGCAGTTTATATAAACGGGCGCCTCTGGTATGACCAGCCGGTTGCTCTGGTCCGGACGACCATGGGCCTTTTTGCCGGTTCGCCCGAGCTGGAGACCCTGGTATTAAGCCGGCCCGTACAGACCTATATTCCATTCGACGACACCGTCCTCAAAGCGCTTCTCCCGCTCCCGAAACTAAAGAACCTGCGCATCCGCCAGACCCGTGTCGCCGGCGCCGCGCTCGCCAACTTCCCTTCCCTCGAAAGTCTCGATTTGAATTATGACCGGACCTTCAACGATGCCGGAATGGCCAGCCTGAAGGGGATGACCAATCTGACCACTCTTTACCTCCGCGGCACTTCTATTACGGACGAGGGGCTCAAGAATCTGGCGGGACTGACCAAACTGACCGAGCTGGATCTGGCCGACGTCGCCATCACCGACGAAGGACTTTCGGCGTTAGCCGGCTTGACCCACTTGAAGACGCTGAATCTTCAAGCTTCGAGCGTGTCTGACGCCGGGCTCGACGCCATCCGCGGAATGACCGGCCTGGAAGAGCTGAGTCTTTATCGAACCAAGGTCACCAACGCGGGCTTGGCAAAACTGGCCAATCTGAAACAACTCCGCGCGGTGGATCTGCGATATAGCCGCGCCACCGCCTCCGGTGTTCACGAACTAGTGGCCGGCCTCCCCAATTGCAAAGTGATGTTCCAGGATTCCTCCACCGGCGTCGTAAAGCGGACCATGAGCGCCGAATCGGTTGCCTCCAAAGGCGAGCCTGCCATCGCGGAATGGCTGCGCTCCATCGGAGGGAAGGTCGAGATGCATGACGGGCATGTGACCGCCGTTAATCTCAAGTCCACCACCATCACCGACCGCGAACTCGAAATCCTCGCGAAACTTCCGCAACTCGCGGATCTGAATTTGCGGGACACCGAAATTAGTGACGTAGGCGCTGCGCATCTGTCGGCGCTCGTCTCGCTGCAGAAATTGGACCTCGGCTACACCCTGCTTGCCGACAGCGCTCTGTCGAAGTTGACGCCCCTGGTCAATTTGCGGTCTCTCGGCTTAGGCAGTAGCCAAGTGGAAGGGCCCGGCTTGGCGGCGATCGAGGGGCTGCCCAAACTGCGCGAGCTCAATCTCGAAAACGCTCCTTTGAAGAATGAGGGTCTGGAGCACATCGGCAAAATGACCGGCCTTGAAGAGCTATCGATCCAGTACACGCAGATCAACGATAAAGGCATGCCCGCTCTGGCCACGCTCAAGAGCCTGAAGCGGCTCAATCTGGCGGGCGATGACATTCGGGACGCCGGACTGAAGGGCATTTCCACGCTTACCCAACTGCAGGATCTGGATCTGAGCTTCTGCCGGTTTAGCGAAGCCGGTCTGAAGGCGCTGAGCGGCCTGACGAACCTCAGGCAGCTCGGATTGAACCAGACCAGCGCCGCCGACAACGCCATGGATTGGGTTTCAACCATGCCCCAGTTGCAGTCGTTGAGCCTCGAATACACTGCCGTCAGTGACGCGGGTTTCGCGAAACTGGCGGGCCTCGCGCAACTGCGCGAATTGCGCCTCGATCACGTGGCCCTCACCGACGCTTCCGTCAAGGTGTTGAGCGGTCTGACCAAGCTGCATTACATGGATTTGTATCATACCGAGTTCACCGAACAGGGCTATGAGAGCCTCAAAAAGAGTCTGCAGGATTGCGATATTAATTGGAACAAAGATTCCACTCGTCGGGAGCGTAGAACGTGAGGAATTACCAGATGAAGCGTCTTCTCACGGCTACGGCCGTAATGCTCGCGGCCAGCTTGACTGCCGGCGCAGCCGATGCGCCCCAAGCCGATATTGCACACACGGTTGAGTCGCTCGGCGGCACCGTGGTCCGCGGTCCGGATGGCAATATTGTGGAGGTGTCGCTCGCGCGCACCGGGGCCACCGACAACGACCTGGAGCGCGTGGTGCAGATTAAAGGCCTGAAGCGCCTGGACCTCTCCTTTACTTACGTCACGGATGTCGGCATCGAACGTCTCCGCGAGTTGCCGCAACTGGAGGAGTTGACGCTCGACGCCACCGAGGCCCTCACCGACGCGTCTACGTCTTATCTGCGCGCGAATAAGCAGTTGCGCAAACTCGTGCTGCGCGGCACCGACATCACCGACGTGGGTATGCCCGCGCTGGCGACTCTCACCAACCTGAAGTCTCTCGATCTGAGCCAAACCATGATTGGCAATGTGGGACTGGAAAGCCTACCCGCATTAAGTGAGCTCGAAGAGCTGGATTTGGGCGGCACCAGAATCACCGGAACCAATCTGAACTTCCTCAAGCTCCTGCCCAAGCTAAGGAAGCTGAGCTTTAACGGAATCCAGCGGCGCAATGCCAGTGCCTGCTGGACGCCTTTAATCACGGACCTGGATCTGGATACCATCTCGCTGCTTTCGGGACTGGAAGATCTGAACCTCGGCGTCGGCGTAAGCCTGGGCCGGACGGGGGAGCCGATGGGGGAAAGAAACTGCCGCGTTACGGGCGGTATTCAGCTTACGGATTTGGGTGTCGCGAAACTGGCTAAGCTTACGAAATTGAGGCGCCTGGATATCAGTGGCGCCAAGATCACTCCCGCTGGACTCAAGGTCCTGAAGAGCCTGCCCCAGTTGGAGCGCCTCAGCCTGTGGAACTGCAAAGCGGTAGACGATTCCGCCGCCGCGGAATTTGCCGCCGCTCCCAAACTGACGAATCTTGATCTGTCCTATACGTCCGCGGGCGATGCGACGCTGAAGAGTCTGGCGGCGCTCCCCAACTTGAAAGTCCTGTACCTGACCGACACCAAAGTGACCCCCGCCGGCGTGGAAACGTTCCGCAAGCAAAAACCCGCCAGCTTCGTGTCTTGGGGCCGGCGGCCGGAACCGATCGCAGTAGCGTCCACGAATACAAAAGCGAATGACGCCAAGGCTAAACCCAAAGCAGCGTCAGCGGAAGAAGAAAATAAACCATGAACCGGCCAAGCGTCCGCACACTTTTATTTTTGACAGGCACGATTTTGACAGCGACGATGTGGATGGCGTCGCACGCTTGGGCACAGAGTCCGGCAACCGATCCGGCCTTTTTAGCAACCAAGCAGAGTCCGGTAACCGATCCGGCGTTTTTCGCAACCAAGATGTATCCGGTTCTCGAAGCCGCCCATTGCCGCCTCTGCCACACTACCAGCGGTGTCGCTTCTGGCACGCGGATACACTTCCCCGAGCCCGGCGCGAGCCAGGATCAGATCGAGCTGTTCGGGCTCTCGCTGGCCCCGCTGGTCGACCGAACCAACGTCTCCAATTCGCTGCTCTTCAAGAAGCCCACCCAACGCATTCCACACACCGGTGGAGAGCGGATCAAGCCGGGCTCGGACGAAGAGAAGATTCTCACGCAGTGGATCCAATATCTGGCGACGACCCCTCAAGAGTCGCTGACCGCCTTACGGAACAAGCTGAGCGAGACCGCGGTATCGGCCATGCAAGGCCACCTGGTCCGCCGCCTGACCCACAGCCAGTACGACAACACGGTGCGCGATCTGCTCGGCGATTATAGCCACCCGGCGACCCACTTCCCTCCCGAGGATTACGTTGACGGTTTCAAGAATCAGACGCGTTACCAGGGAATGCCTCCGCTGCTGGTCGACGCTTATAGCAGCGCGGCCGAGAAGCTTGCAACCAATGCTTTCCGGACTGGCGATAGCAACGGCTTGATCCCCTGCAAAGCTACCGGCCCCGCGGATCTAAAATGCCGCGACCAGTTTATTCGCACCTTCGGAGGCCGCGCCTTCCGCCGGCCCCTGCGCGACGACGAAGTGAAGCGCTATGCCGCCGCCTTTAGCGCGCAGGCAACCTCTACCGGCAAGTTCCTGGAGGGAGCGCGCATCGTGATCGAGGCCATGCTCCAGTCGCCGAATTTCCTGTTCCATCTGGAAGGCGGACCCGACGGGCACTTCGTGGATTATGACATTGCCAGCCGGTTGTCGTACCTGTTGCAGAATACGATGCCCGACAAGCTGCTCATGGATGCCGCCGCGAAAGGCGAGCTGCGCACTACTGCCGGACGCGAGAAGGCGGCCCGGCGGCTGTTGGACAATCCGCACGCGCGCCAGTCGCTGGACGAGTACTTCGACCAGTGGCTGCGCTTCGACCGCGTACTCAATTCCACCAAAGAAGCCAAGCGCTTCCCAGAGTTTTCGCTGGAGATGGCCGGCAACATGGTCGAAGAGACGCGCCGGCTGCTGGATCATCTGGTGTGGGACAACCAGAACTTCATGGAGTTGTTCACCGCCAATTACGCGTACTTATCCACCGATCTGGCGACGCTCTATAAAGTACCGCCTCCCCCCGGCGAGTTCGACTTGGTGAAGTTCCCTGCCGATTCCCATCGCGCTGGAATGCTGGGAGAGGCTTCGTTCCTGGCTGCTAATGCCGGGCCTACCGAGACTTCGCCCACCGCGCGCGGCATCTTCATCCGGGAACAATTACTCTGCCAGAACGTGCCGCCTCCGCCTCCCAACGTGGATACCAACCTTCCCGAGGCGAGCTTGGATAAGCCGCTCACGCGCCGCCAGCGCATGTCCGCGCACGAGGCCAATCCCCTCTGCCTTTCCTGCCATCGTCTGATGGACCCGATCGGCTTCGGACTCGAAAGTTTTGACGCCATCGGCCGCTATCGCCAGCACGAGACCATCCTGATTGAAAGCGCCACCGGCAAGCGTGGTGCCGACAAAGAAATCAATCTTGACCTCGACACCCGCGGCGAAGTCCGCGGTATTCCGGACTCCGCGTTCTCAGACTCGGTCAAACTGGGACAGATTCTATCCCAAAGCCCGGTGTGCCAGGAGTGCATGGTGCGTCAGCTCTTCCGCTATGCTTACGGCCGCATGGAGACATCCGCGGACGACGCCTCCATTCATCAGTTGTTTGCGGCCTTCCGGGATTCCGGATTCCACTTCAAGGACCTGCTCGTCGGTCTCATAAGAACTCCGGAGTTTTTGGACGGGTTAGATCTTAAGCAGGATCGAGCTACGCTGGGTGTAGTGCCCGGCGCTAACTCGAAAATTGCAAGTTCGAAAATTGAAGCGAGGAGATAAGAAATGAAACTCGATAGACGCAAATTCTTACGGGGCATCAGCGCTAGTGGAGCATTAGTAAGGATCGGGCTTCCCCCCCTCGCTGCGATGTTCAACTTCAATGGAACCGCCTATGCGGCTCCGGCCAGGAAAGGCGGCCAAGCGATTGAACCGCGCTTCCTCGTCTGGTTTAACGGCAATGGAATTCCCGAGCGCTACTGGATACCGGAAACCACCGGGCCGGATTACGAGCTGTCGCCTTGTCTGGCCCCGCTCGAGCCCGTGAAGGACTACGTCCACGTCATCAGCGGTATCGACAACGTGGCCGCGCGTCTCAACGGGCAAGGCAACGGGCATTTCACCGCGCTCTGCGGATTGATGACCGGCACCGCCTACACCGGGCGCGGCGCCAGCGGTCCTTCGATCGACCAGCTTCTCGCCGCAAAAATGGGCGCGAAGTCGCGCTTCCATTCGCTCCAGATCGGCGTCGCGCAGGAATCGCACGGCGAGAACGTCCACCGCAATATGAGCTGGGCGGGTTACGATCGCGCGCTCCCTCCGGAAATGATTCCGCAGAATTTGTTTGACCGGCTGTTTGGAAAGAAGGATCAATCCTGGGTCAGCCGCAAGGAAAGCATTCTCGACTTGGTTGGCGGCGACGTCGCCGAGCTCAAGCCTGACCTGGGCCATGAAGACCAGCAGCGTCTCGACGAGCACCTGGCTTCGGTGCGCGATCTGGAACGCGCCATCGCCAGCCTGCCGCCCGACTACGGCAAGAATATCAAGGAGCCTGAGGACATCTCCGATCTGACGGATTATCCCAAGATCGCGAAGATTCAATCCGACCTGCTGGTCCAGGCCTTCGCCACCCAGCAGACTCGCGTGGCTTCCTACATGCTCACCAAGTGCCAGAGCCTTACCCGCTTCCCCTGGCTGGGACTCTCGGCGAACCGCCATCACGATTACACCCACAACAACGCCGGCTCGCCCGAGCAGCAGCGCATTCTCCGCGACATCACTCGCTGGCACGTCGAAGAGTTTTCCTACCTCCTGCAGCGCATGAAATCCGTGCCGGAAGGCGACGGGAACCTGCTCGATCACACCGCTTGCGTTTACGTGCACGAACATGCCGAGGCCAATCCGCACAAATGTAATGGTCTCTCCATGCTGGTCGCCGGCGGCGGGATAAAAGGCGGCACGCACACCAAATCGCACAACTCCGTTGGCGATGTCTACCTGACGATCGCGGACGAAGTCCTCAAAGCGCCGCTCGGAAAAGAATTTCCGACCGCCGAAGAAAAAATGAGCGAGCTGATCTAGGGCCGCCGCGCGCACGATTAGCGAGAGCTTCCTTCGCGCGCGCGGTGCCTGATTTCGCGGGCAAACGGCGCCGTGGTGTGGATACTTCGGCCCGCGTCCCGAAGTCGCGCATTTTTTGTGCGTATTTTCTTGATAATCTAGGTTGGCGGTTATCGGGAGAATTGAATGGTATCTACTCATTGGTTTAAATCCGGGCTGCTGTTGCTGGCGCTGGCGCCCGGATCGTGTTTTGCGCAAGCCCTCACCAACCCTTTCGCGGGCAACGCGCAAGCTGTAGCCGACGGCAGTAAACTGTTTGCCCAGTCATGCGCGCCCTGTCACGGTAGAGATGGGACCGGTGGCCAGGGGCAAGCCGAGGGAATGCGTCCTCCCGATCTGACGCGCGGCGTCTTCAAAGCCGGAAGGCAGGATTCAGATCTTTTCCGCGTAGTCTCCCAGGGCGTCAAAGGAACCGAGATGCCGTCCTTCGCTTCTCTCGGCAGCGAACAGATTTGGCGGCTGGTGACTTTTGTCCGCAGCCTGTCCGCCGTCGCGCCCGTGCTCATAGGCGATCCCGCCGCCGGTGAGGCCTTGTTCTGGGGAAAAGGCAAGTGCGGCACCTGTCACCAGATTGGAACCAGAGGCGAGCGGCGTGGCCCTGATCTGACTCGCGGCGGCCGGCGCAGTAACGCCAAATACCTGCACGAGTCCATCGTCGATCCCAACGCCGACATCACGCCAGGGTTCGCGATCATCACGGTCGAGACTCGCGACCATCGGAAAATATCCGGCCTCGAACGATGGCTGGATAATTTCTCCGCGCGCTTGGTCGATCAGTCCGGAAATGAGCGCACGTTCCTGCGCGATGACGTCATATCCGTCAACCGTGAAATGCGCTCCACCATGCCCGACAACTATGGCAAGATGTTCAGCGCGGCGGATGTCGATAATCTTGTGGCCTACATACAGAAGATACGAAGCGAGGCGAATTCCCGATGAAGAAGCTCGGCTGGATCCTACTGGCGGCAACGCTCGCCGCCCAAGCGCAGGTGACGTCAGAACAAGCATCGAGTGTTCCGGTAACGACGGAAACTTTGACCAAGGCCCAGCAGGATCCCAATTCCTGGCTCTCCTACGGCAAGAATTATTTCGGCTGGCGCTATAGCCCGCTGACCCAAGTCACCACCAGCAACGTGGCGCAGCTTGCCCCCGCCTGGATTCTGCCCACCGGCGTGCCCGGCAACAATGAAACCACGCCGCTGGTCAATGGCGACATGATGTACCTCACCGGGCCATCGAACAACGCCTGGGCGGTCGACCTGCTCACCGGCAAGAAAGTCTGGAGCTATTCCGATTACGTGCCGTCGGGCTTGGGCCTATGCTGCGGCACCGTCAATCGCGGCTTCGCTATGCTGGGCGATCGCTTGTTCAAGGTGAACATCCAGTCCACTCTGGTGTCGCTCGAAGCCAAGAGCGGCAAAGTCCTGTGGGAAACCACCATCGACGATTACAAGAAGGGTTATTCCAACACCGCGGCGCCTCTGATCGTGAAGGATATGGTGGTCGTCGGCACCGCCGGAGCCGAGTGGGGAATTCGCGGCTACATCGACGCCTATGACGCGGCCACCGGTAAGCGCCGCTGGCGTTTCTACACCGTTCCCACCGCGGGCGAGCCCAAAATGGAAACCTGGGGTGGCAGCTCTTATAAGACCGGTGGCGGTTCCACCTGGATCACCGGCACCTACGATCCCGAGTTGAATCTCATCTACTGGGGCATCGGCAATCCCGGCCCCGATATGGACGGCTCCGTTCGGCCCGGCGACAATCTCTACACTTGCGCCATCGTCGCCATCGACGCGGACACCGGCAAGCTGAAATGGTATTTCCAGATGACTCCGCATGACGTCCACGATTGGGATGCGGTGGCCGATCCGGTCCTGGTCGAAGCGACCGTCAACGGAGCCAAAGTCAAAGCTGTCGCCCAAGCCAATCGCAACGGATTTTATTATCTGCTCGACCGCACCACCGGCAAGTTCCTCACCGCCAAGGCCTACACCAAAGTGAACTGGGCGGACGGCATCGGCGCGGATGGACGCCCGATCCTGATCGCCAACCGCGAGCCAACTCCGGAAGGAAATATGGTCTGCCCCGGACTCGGCGGAGGCCACAACTGGTCGGCCACTGCCTACAGCCCGAAGACCGGCCTGTATTATTTCAGCGCCACCGATGGCTGTCAGATGTTCAATGTTGAAAAGATGGAATACGTCGAAGGAAAACAATATCAAGCCGGCGATGCGGTTCCCGTTCCTAAAGAACCGAACAGCGGTTCCGTCAATGCGGTCGACCCCTCAACGGGAACGCTCAAATGGAAGCATCCGTTCATGAGCAGTCCCTCAGGGCTGCTGGCCACCGCCGGCGGACTGGTTTTCACCGGCGATTCCGACGGCTATATGATGGCGCTCGACGCCGCCACCGGCAAAGTGCTGTGGCATTTCCAGACCGGTGCCGCGATCCGCTCGCCCGCCATCAGCTATACGTTCCAAGGCAAGCAATATATTGCAACGGTCTCAGGCCAAAACCTGCTGGCGTTCAAGCTGCCCTAACAGCCTCACCGGAACGACGGGAAATCGAGAATCAAAGTCCGCACGGCGGGGTGGCTGCGGGCGTCCGCGCCCAGTAGAATGTCGGTAGTAGGATCAAGTATGTCTATCCGGCCCGTCAAACGCCTGCTCAAATCCAAGCCTACACTGGAGGGCGCCGGCGTCCACCTGCGCCGCGCATTTGGCTTCGGAAATACCTCCGAGTTCGATCCGTTCCTCCTCCTCGACGACTTCCGTAACGACGTTCCCGACGACTATCTGGCCGGCTTCCCCTGGCATCCCCACCGCGGCATCGAGACCATTACCTACGTGCTGGCGGGAACCGTCGAACATGGCGATAGCCTCGGCAACCGCGGCGCCATCGCTTCCGGCGATGTGCAATGGATGACCGCCGGCAGCGGCATCATCCATCAGGAAATGCCGAAAGGCGACCCGGCCGGCCAGATGCACGGCTTCCAACTGTGGGGGAATCTCCCTTCCACTCTGAAGATGACACCGCCGCGCTATCAGGAAGCGAAGGCGCCGGACATCCCTGAAGTCACGGATGACGACGGAACCCACGTTCGCATTGTTTGCGGCAGTTTTTGGGGCAAGAAGGGGCCCGTCGATGGAGTCGCAGCCGACCCCGTCTACCTCGATGTCTCCATCGCGCCGGGACGCAGGAAGACTCTCCCCGTCGAGACCACTCGGCACGCCTTCGCTTACGTGTTCGCAGGCTCCGGCAAATTCTGCAATGCATCCGGTCCGCTCAGCGTGCCCACCGAAGGTGTTGGCTGGCTGGACACGGCGCCGCCGTCGGAAGCCGACAATCGCTCGCTAGTAGTTTTTGACCGCGGCGATGAAGTTGAGGTCCAAGCAGGAGCGGACGGCATTCGCTTCCTCCTCGTCTCCGGCAAGCCGCTGAATGAGCCCGTAGCCTGGTACGGCCCCATCGTAATGAACACCCAGCAGCAACTGCGGCAGGCCTTCGAGGAACTTGAGAAGGGCACATTTCTAAAGAAATAACTCGCGAGTCAAGGATCTCCCCCGAAGCCCGCTCTAGCCGCTTGCCTAAGACAACGCCACTTGGCGCTCTCCAAAACGATCCGATTGGTATATACTCTTTTACGGCCCTGCGCGCCCGAAAAGGGCTTTAGCGAGCGGCGTGCTGAAAGGAAACCGTAATATGATCCACCGTAGAATGATGGCCGCGCTGCCGGCGATGCTGCTGGCTCTGGGCAGCCTGGCGATGGCCGCCGATAACGATGCGAATGCCATCAATCTTCTGAAGAGCACTGGCGCGCTCGACCGTCTAGCCAAAGAATCCGGCGTATACAACGCCTCCAGCACCGGCAAGACGCCGGGCTTCATCGTCGACCCGTCATTCCCCCAGCGGCTGCCCCACAACTGGATGATCGGCCAGGTAGGCGGTCTCTACGTAGACAAGCATGACCATATCTGGATCTATCAACGGCCGCGCACCCTGACCAACGACGAGGCTGGCCTCGAAGGACCCGCGCCCGGCGCGACCAATGAAAAGGGTCAGCCGGAAAACGGCATCGGCTACGCGCGCCAGTACGGCACCATCACCGATTGCTGCAAAGCTGCTCCTTCCGTGATGGAGTTCGACGTCGACGGCAAGCTGCTGCGCGCCTGGGGCGGTCCCGCGGATCCCGGTTTCCTCGGCAGTAAATGTAAGGCCGAGGCCGGCTGCATCTGGCCCAACAGCGAGCACGGGATCTATGTCGACCAGAACGACAACGTCTGGATCTCCGGGAATAACGGATACAATGCCCGTACCGCCGGCAAGAACACGCCGTGGACCACTAATAAGGAAGGTGGCGACGGCTTCATCCTGAAGTTCGACATGGACGGGAATTTCAAGATGCGCATCGGCGGCACGCCCAAGGGCCCCAACAGCAACGACACTAACGGCGGCATTAACGGCACGCCACTGTTGTATCAGGCGGCCGATATGGTCGTCGATCCCGCAACCAACCGCCTCTATGTCGCCGACGGCTATGGCAACCGCCGCGTCCTGATAGTTGACGCCAACACCGGCAAATACATTGGCCATTTCGGCGCATACGGAAACAATCCTGTCGATGACGCCGCTGCCAAAGCCGCTGGCACCTGGATCGACGACGCGGCCAAAGGCAACAAGAAGCCCGCCTTTTTCCGCAACCCGGTACACTGCGTAAAGATCGCCGATGACGGCAAGATTTATGTGTGCGACCGCGGTAATGATCGCATTCAAGTCTTCGACAAGAATAGTCCCGAACTCGGCAAAGCCTGCAGCAACCCCACCGGCCAGCCCGGCAAATGCGGTTTCGTCGCCGAGCGCTTTGTCAGCGATCACACCAACATCATTGGAACCGCCGTCTCCATGAATTTCTCCACCGACAAAGCCCAGAGCTGCCTTTACATCGGAGACAACGCCAACATGGCGATCTACATTTTGAACCGAAGTAACCTCGAGGAACTGGGCCGCTTCGGCCACAGCGGCCGTGCGCCGGGCGAATTCCACTGGACGCATCAGGTGAGCCTGGATAGCAAGGGCAATGTCTATACCGCCGAAGTCGACACCGGCAAGCGCATCCAGAAATTTCTCCGCTATGGTCCGACCGGCTGCAGCGGAACCGGATCGACCACTGTCGGCGGCGTGATCGATAAGTAGCGCACTCTTTCAGGATGCTCACCGTGCCTGCGCTCGCAGGCCGGTTCGCCCTCCAGACCGCGTGCTAAAAGGAAAAATCAAAATATGACCTACCGTAAAATATTGGCCGTGCTGCCGGCGACGCTGTTCACTTTGACCAGTCTCGCGGTGGCGGCCGATAGCGATGCTATCAACCTCCTGAAGAGCACTGGCGCGCTTGACCGGCTAGCCAAGGAATCCGGCGTGTACCATGCTTCCAGCACCGGCAAAACTCCGGACTTCATCGTCGACCCGTCATTTCCCCAGCGCCTGCCGCACAATTGGATGATCGGACAGGTAGGCGGCCTCTACGTCGACCGTCATGATCATATCTGGGTGTATCACCGGGCCCGCTCCCTGACAAATGACGAAGCCGGCCTCGAAGGACCCGTATCCGGAGCCACCAATGAAAAGGGCCAGCCGGAAAACGGCATCGGCTACGCGCGCCAGTATGGCACGATCACCGATTGCTGCAAAGCCGCGCCTGCCGTTCTGGAATTCGATACCGACGGCAAACTGCTGCGTTCGTGGGGCGGTCCCTCGGATCCCGGTTTCATCGGCGGTAAATGCAAAGCGGAGGCCGGCTGCATCTGGCCCAACAGCGAGCACGGCATCTACGTCGATCAGAACGACAATGTCTGGCTCTCCGGAAGTGGCGCGTACAATCCGCACAACAATGCGCCGTGGGCGACAAATAAGCAAGGCGGCGACGGCCTCATTCTGAAGTTCGACATGGACGGAAATTTCAAGATGCGCATCGGCGGCACGCCCAAGGGACCGAACAGCAACGACACCAACGGCGGCATCAACGGCACGCCACTCACGTATCTGTCCGCCGATATGGTGGTCGATCCCGCTACCAACCGCTTGTACGTCGCCGACGGCTATGGCAACCGCCGCGTCCTGATTATCGACGCCAACACCGGCAAATACATTGGGCATTTCGGCGCGTATGGAAACAATCCTGTCGATGACGCAGGCGCCAAAGCTGCTGGCACCTGGATCGACGATGCCGCCAAAGGCAACAGGAAGCCTACCTTCTTCCGCAACCCCGTTCATTGCGTAAAGATCGCCGATGACGGCAAGATTTACGTCTGTGATCGCGGTAACGATCGCATTCAAGTCTTCGACAAGAACAGTCCCGAACTCGGCAAAGCCTGCAGCAACCCGACCGGCCAGCCCGGCAAATGCGGTTTCGTCGCCGAGCGCTTTGTCAGCGATCACACCAACATCATCGGAACTGCCGTCTCCATGAACTTCTCCACCGACAAGGCGCAAAGCTGCCTGTACGTCGCAGACAACGCCAACATGGCGATTTATATTCTGAATCGAAGCAATCTCGAAGAACTCGGGCGGTTCGGCCACAGCGGCCGCGCGCCGGGCGAATTCCACTGGACTCATCAGGTGAGCCGGGATAGCAAGGGCAATATCTACACCGCCGAAGTCGACACCGGCAAGCGCATCCAAAAATTTCTCCGCTATGGCCCCACCGGTTGCAGCGGAACCGGATCGACAACCGTTGGCGGCGTGCTCGGCAATTAGCGCGCGCTTCCCGCGGAAAAAAAGACACGGCTGAACTAGGTCCCGCCGCGGCAATGAACTCCACCCCGCCGCGGCGGTGAACTGGCCCCGGCCGGGCGCTCCTCCTCCCGCCTTCCGAGCGCTAGAATAAAAGTCGATGCACCGCTTCCTGCTGCACAATGACGACATCCGCGATGCCGGCGACCTCAGCCTCTCCGCGGGACAAGTGGGATTGCTCTCCGGGTGGGGCGTTTTCTCCACCCTGCGGGTTTACGACGGCGTGATGTTCGCGTTCGAACGCCATTGGGAGCGTATGCGCCGCGACGCCGCCCGCATGCGAGTTCCCTTCCCGGCGCAACCGGAATTCCTCGAATCCCGCCTCCAGCGCCTCATCGAATCCAATCAGCCAGCGCCCGGCCAGCCGCTGAACGCCACCCTGCGCGTGGTTGTCGTGCGCGATCGTGGCGGCCTCTATACAGGACCCGCCGTCACTCGCGACTTCGACGTCATCGCCTTCACCGTCGACATGGTGCGCTGGCCCGAAACCGTGAAGCTCGGCGTTGTTCCCCACGGCCGCCACGCCGCCAGCGAATTCGCGGGGACCAAATACACCTCCTGGGCCGAAAATCTCACGCGCTATGAAAGAGCCCACCAGCAAGGTCTCGACGAAGTCATCCTCCTCAACGAGCGCGGCGAAGTCGCCGAATGTACTTCCGCCAACATCTTCATCGTGGATCGCGACAGCCGCGTCTGGACCCCGCCGCTCTCCTCCGGCGGATTGGGCGGAATCACCCGCGCCGTGCTGCTGGAAGAAATCCGCGATCCCGAAATCGCCATCGCCGAGAAGCCGCTGCTGCCGTCCGATCTCAGCGCCGCAAGCGAAGTCTTCATCACCTCCACCACCCGCGAGCTGCTTCCGGTAGTCAACATTGAGGGCCTGCCGGTTCAAGGCGGCCGCGCCGTGTGCGATCGCCTCCGCCGGGCTTTCTCCGCGCATGTGAGAAGCTACGTAAAACTTCGTCCGAATCCAGTCTATAATTGACCCAGGTCTGGGGAAATGAAACTGGCGTGTCCTCAATGCGGCTCACGTGATGCCCGTGTGTCCCACCGCACTGGCATAGCCGAATGGCTAAAGGGCCTGATCGGGATTTGCCCCTTGCGCTGCCGCCGCTGCAATACCCGCTGGGCCACCAGTACTTGGGAATCCGCCGCCTGGAAATACGCGCGCTGCCCTAAGTGCTATCGCCAGCAGCTTTCCACCTGGAGCGAACAGCACTACAGCCCGCCCCGCTGGACTTTGCTGCAGTTGCGGCTGGGCGCCACTCCTTACCGCTGCGTCTCCTGCCGCTGTAACTTCGCCAGCTTCAAAAAGTGTAAGGAAAAGTTCACCTGGCGTCACCAGGATCGCGCTCAACCGCCGCCTACAATCGAATCCGATTCCGCGGTGAACAATTAAGCTTGGTGGGCGCCGCGCCGAAACACACCCGGAGCAGCGCGACCAGAAAAGGAGGGCCGTCACCGGGCGTTGCGCGAAGGCGGGACGCGCAAAAAAATGGTTCCAAGTGACCCGTTGGATCGCTCGCTCTCCGACCGGCATGCACGGCCTGAACATGGCATCCGGATCGGATGTGACGTGGGCCCTTTGCTCCCCACGGCCGGTTTTATTCAGCCGCGGATCGTAGCTCTGGTGCGCGTCCGCTCTCCGTTCCGGTAGAAGTTTGCTTCTCGATGCAGCCTTTCACTCTCCTGCAGCGAAGGTCTGCCTTGCGGCAAATCCCCGCGGCCGGGTCGACGCTCCTGGCCTACATCTTCGAAGCTGCCTTAGAATTTCAATCGGCCCGTTCGGCTTCCCGCTCCCGGCCTCGCCTGGCTTTTTTTCGCCTGACAGGGCGCGATCTCTGCGAGTCGCCCGTTGCCGACTTCCTGTCCTAAAGCCCTCCGTCTGTCTCCGGGCCTCCACTCCCCTTCAGGACCTCTCGATCCCTCCAGATCATAGCGCTCTGCCCGGTTTCAGCCGAAGAAACTTACCATAGCGAGTTGCCCGATCTGCCTTCACTCCCCGCCGCGTTGCAATAGTTTTGACGTACCACCGCGCGACGGATCAACGTTCCGGCTCCGCTACTTCCCGCTTGGCTCGCTGTCCTTCGAACCTCTTGGAACCATAGTCATCTTGCGCCTGCGCGATCCTTTCGTCAAGCGAAAACATTAACTTTCCTCAAGGTTTATTCCCCTTTGTATCATCTGTTTACGGACAACCCTGGGTGAACAATGTGTGGATAAAACAAAACGAATACAGCACGTTTGAGAGAATTATTAGGGCGCCGATCTCGCTAATGCGACAATCGCAGAATCATGCCCGTGTCCGTCGCGGCCCACAAATGTTCCGCATCCGGACCCGCCAGCACCAGCGATTGCGCCACCGCGCGGTAGTCGACCGGCATCTCCACCCAGTCTTTTAAATTAGTGCTCGAAAGCATCCGCACCTTGCCCGGAATCGGCGCCGAACGCAGCCGTCCCGGCGGCTCCACTGCTGCCAGAAACGCGCGCCCGTCACCCGCCCCATCCACGAAGATCGCCGCATCCGTCACCAGCCGGTCTTTCTGCTTGAACGCGCTTTCGCTCCGCCCCGTCTTCAAATCCAGACGGTAAACTTCCGCCGGCCATTCGAAAGAATCGGCGTAATCGAACACCAGCAACCCGTTCTCTCCGGCCAGACGCGCACTGACCAGCGAGCCCAGCAATGGAGCCGTGCCCGACTTCCACGTCGCTCCGCCATCGCGCGTGTCGAGTTCGAGCGTGAGCCGCGGCTGCTGGCGCCGATGAAGCGTGGTCTCCGGGTGCATCCACTCCGGCAGATCGCCTTCCTCTTCGCGTTCCTCGCGCGATTTGCCGGCGGTGCGCGGCGGCGCATAGCCCCCGGCAATCATGCCCCACCGGGCATCCTCGAAAACGATGTGCGAATACACGCTGTATGCGGGATTTGACGTGGGCGCGGCGGCTTCCGCCAGCGGTTTCCAGGTGCGCCCTCCGTCGTGCGTTTCAAATACCGATTTCTGCAAGCCCACCGCGTAGCCATGCTGCGCATCCAGGAACCAGACACGCAGAATCAGCCCCGTGTGCGGAGCGTCCGCCAGCTTTTTGTCCGGCTTGATCTGATCGCTGATGCGAGTCCAACTGCGTCCTGCTTCCTGCGTGAACCATAGCGACTCGCCGGTCACCATCCACCCATTCAATTCGTCCAGAAAGAAAATCGAGCGTGGAAATTCTTTCAGCGGAGTCAGAGACCAATGCTCGCCGCCATCGCTCGTCACCAGCGAAGTAAATTGCGGCTTGCGACCTTCGCGATCGATGATGGCGCCGACCGCGATCCCGCGTTTGGCGGATGGAAACGCCAGATCGGTGATGTGGAGATCCTTGCCATCCTGATCGTAAAAATATTGGAGCGTCCAGCGCCCACGCTCGTTCGGTTGCCCGTGTAGCAGCGACGCCGGAAGCAGCGCCGCCACCAGTAACCACCGGAGCATACGCAGTTAGCGCCGCGGCGCGGAGCCCGAACCTGAGGTGACCGGCGCCATCACCAGTTCCAGCAGATCGGTCTCGGCCAGTTTCACGGGATCGAGCGAAGCCAGGGCCGCCAGGCAGCCCACCTGTTCGCCCACCGTCGTGAGCAGTTCCATTTCGCCTCCGGAATGCGGATGCGGATCGCGATGCTGCACATTGATGACGCCGGCCACCCGCCCGCGCACCAGAATGGGAGCCGACAGAAACGCTTCGTAAGTATCTTCCGGCAGATCCGTGAACAGCTTGAAGCGTGGATCTGCGTAAGCCTCGCGCGATATCGAGAGCAGCCGCCGCTCGCGCGCCACCCATCCCGTCAAGCCCTCGCCCAATTTCAATCGCACGTTCCCGATGGTCGATG
>Ga0207695_10002244_pt1 | contig 28954 bp, 20 predicted proteins | sample KBSC54metaG_FD_184354 | JGI IMG/M metagenome (GOLD analysis project Ga0207695, IMG submission 184354) | Corn rhizosphere microbial communities from Kellogg Biological Station, Michigan, USA - KBS C5-4 metaG (SPAdes) (version 2) | ecosystem: Host-associated > Plants > Roots > Rhizosphere > Soil...
GCTCGGCGGCTACCTGTTCGCCCCCTACGACGCCGACGCGTGCTTCGACGCACAGGTGCACGCCACGATCGTCGGCCTCGGCGACGACGCGGAGCGGGCCCGGGTGTCCATGCGGAGCTCGGTCGGAATCGTGGACGCGGTGCGGCTCGCGGTCGGCGACGACGATCCCGATGCCGAGCGCGCCGCGGCATCCCAGCCCGAACTGGAGCCCGAACCCGAGCCCGAACCGGCCGCCGGATAGCGCGCAAGAGGGGTGATTGCCCAGTCTTCGGCATATCCCCGTGAATAGCTCAAACCACGGCAGGCAACGCTAGAGAAGCGGCTCCACCGCACGGCCCGTCATGTTTGTCAGGTATCGGAATCCGAGACCTGGAGGGCGCTTCCGTGCTGCGTGGAAGATTGAGAAAGCTGGCTCCGGCGATAACCGCCATACTCGCTCTCCTCACCGTCTACGTGGTGGTGGGGAACCCGGCCCAAGCCAGCGAGGTTTCGCAGACAGCTGCGAAATACTCGTTCAAACAGATGCCGATCGCCATGCCGCCGGGCTATGACGAGCAGAAGATGAACGACATCCGGCAGGTGAACCCGGCGTACTACAAGGTCCGCTCCTGGATGTCGGCGGTCGGCGCGAGCGTCGCGATCAACGACCTCACCGGCCACGGCCGCTCCGACGGCATGTGCCTCGTCGACACCCGGACCAACGACGTCATCGTCACCTACACCCCGACCGCCGCCGCGGCCGACCGGTTCACGCCGTTCGTGCTGAACCCCTCGCCGCTGCCGATCGACGACACCATGGCCCCGACCGGCTGCATGGCCGGCGACTTCACCGGCGACGGCCGCATGGGCCTGCTGGTCTACTACTGGGGCCGCACCCCGATCCTGTTCCTGCCCAAGGCCGGCGCGACCACCGTGTCGCAGGACGCTTATGAGCCGCAGGAGCTGGTCACCGGTGTCGACACCAACGGCAAGTACACCGGCCCGCAGTGGAACACCGACGCCGTCGCGATCGCGGACCTGACCGGCACCGGCCATCCCTCGATCGTCATCGGGAACTACTTCCCGGACAGCGGCATCCTGGACGTGCACGGCCAGAACAACGTGGTCATGCCGAACTCGCTGTCCAGCGCCAACAACGGCGGCGGTCTGCACTTCCTGCGCTGGACCGGCGCGACCAGCGGGGACATGCCCTCGGCGAAGTACGTCGAGGACAAGGACGCCGTCCCGTTCCACGACAGCACCGGCTGGACGCTGGCCCTGGGCACCGCGGACCTGACCGGCTCGGGCAAGGCCGACCTGTACGACGGCAACGACTTCGGGCACGGCCACCTGCTCTACAACGTCTCCACCCCGGACCGCCTGAAGTTCACCGAGGCCTACGGCGACCGCTCGCCGACGACTCCGAAGTCCTTCGTGATGGGCAACGGCTCGTTCAAGGGCATGGGCGTGGACTTCGCCGACATGGACAGCAAGGGCCACTTCGACTTCATGGTCAGCGACATCACGCAGCCCTGGGGCCTGGAGGAGAGCAACTTCGAGTTCAAGAACGACACGAACTCCAACGCCGAGATGGCCGCCAAGCTCGCCTCGGGCGTGGCGCCGTTCACCCAGGACGCCGCCTCCGACGGCCTGGCCTGGAGCGGCTGGGCCTGGGACGTGAAGATGGGCGACTTCCTCAACGACGGACAGCAGGACGTGGTGCAGGCCCTGGGCTTCATCAACGGCACCATCAACCGCTGGCCGTGGATGCAGGAGATGGCCACGATGAACGACGACCTGCTGGCCAACCCGGCGATGTGGCCGAACTTCCAGCCCGGTGACGACGTGTCCGGCCACCAGCCGTTCGCGTTCTTCGCCAAGAACTCCTCGGGCAAGTACGTCAACATCGCCAAGAACCTGGGCTTCACCGACAACACCCCGAGCCGCGGCATGGCGCTGGCCGACACCACCGGCAGCGGTCACCTCGACTTCGCGGTGGCCCGGCAGTGGGGCGCGCCGGACTTCTACGCCAACACCGCGGACGTCGGCGACCAGATGACCCTGAACCTGTACCGCCCGTCCACCGACGGCCAGGCGAGCACCGGCCTGGAGGGCATCGGCAGCCCGGCGTACGGGACCACCGTCACGATCCACACCCCCGGCAAGCCGCAGATCGCGCAGCTGGACGGCGGCAGCGGCCACGACGGCTACCGCAGCTTCCAGGTCCGCTTCGGCCTGGGCATGGAGATGGGGCCGCAAACCGTCACGGTCCAGTGGCACGACACCAGCGGCGCCCTGCACTCGCAGGACATCAAGCTCACCACCGGCACTCACAACCTGATGCTGACCGACACCATCAAGGAGATCCCGCAGTCATGACCGCCACAGTCTCCGACCAGCGAGCGGCCGGCGCGCCCGGACCGCACCCGGTGGGGCAGGCGTCCGCCGCCCCGGCGGCCAAGCCCAAAGACGTCCACTACATCGCACTGCGCAACTTCGCGATCTCGATCAGCATCTTCAACACCTTCGGCTACACCCTGCTCGGCTTCGAGCAGGCCTGGATCTTCCCGATCATCGCGGTCCTGACCGCCTACACCACCGAGCTCACCCTGGCGACCATCCAGGGCTGGGCGAACCGCCAGACGCCCCGCTACCGGGGCCGCGGCATGCGCGGCGTGTACGAGTTCCTGCTGCCGGCGCACATCACCGCACTGGCCGTCAACATGCTGATCTACACCAACGACAACATCGGCCCGGTGATCTTCGGGGTGATCGTCGGGGTCAGCGGCAAGTACATCCTGCAGGCCCCGATCGCCGGCCGGATGCGGCACTACATGAACCCGTCGAACTTCGGCATCTCGGTCACGCTGCTGGTGTTCAGCCAGTGGGTCGCGGTGGCGCAGCCGTACGAGTTCACCGAGAACGCGAACACGTACTTCCGGATCATGATCGCCCTGATCATCGCCACCGCCGGCACGGTGCTCAACACCGCGCTGACCAAGCGCACGGCGCTGATCGTCGGCTGGCTCGGCGGGTTCGCGATCCAGGCGTTCCTGCGCCACTGGATCTGGCACGTGTCGCTGTTCTCGGCCCTGGGCGTGATGACCGGCGTGCCGTTCGTCCTGTTCAGCAACTACATGATCTCCGACCCCGGCACCACGCCGTCCAAGGGCCGGGCCCAGTTCATGTTCGGCGGATCGGTCGCCTTCACGTACGGAATCCTGATGGAGCTGAACGTCGTGTACACGCTGTTCTTCGCCACCGCGATCGTGTGCGCGGCACGCGGTTTGGGCTGGTGGGGTGCCCACTGGTACCAGAAGCGGAAGCAGCAGGCCGCCGCCCTGCAGGCCAAGGCGGTCGCCGCGGGCAGTTCCTCACTGCCGGCAGCTGCCTGACATCCCCGTAAGGAAGCGCCCGGCTGGTCTGAAGACCAGCCGGGCGCTTCGCTGTGTGCTCGCGGCGAGCGCCGCGGAGGCAGGGCATCGCTCGCCGGGGCGCTACGTCGTCGACGGCACGCCGAGCGCCGCCCCGATCCGCTGCCGCCACACCTCGAACGCCGGCTCGCCGGACGCGGTGCGCTCCATCGGATCGGGGAACGCCGCCAGGGCCACCTGCGCCGCCTCCTCGGGAGTGGCGCCGCACAGCACCTCGGTGGCCAGGCCGGTGTGCGAGATGACGTTCCCGGCGCGGACCCGCGCGGTGGCGGCGAACGCGCTGGCTTGCGCGACCTGCCCCGCGTACCGTCCGGCGCGCTGTTTGAACGTCGCCAGCTCGGTCTCGTCCAGGCCGCCGGCGTAGGTGACGGCCAAAGCGGAGCCCGAGTACAGGTCGGCCCGCCGGGCCTCCGGGAAGGAGTCGATGGTGTCGGCCAGCAGGTTCGGGTCGGCGCCGTGCACGAACCACATGGCCCGCCCGATGCCCTGGTCGATGACCCGGTTGGCGTAGGCCGCCGGACCCTCCTGCGGCCACGGGAAGTCGGTCGGGGTGAACTGCCGGTTCACGTACTTCTCGGTGTGGAAGTACGCCTGGTGGAAGCCGTACCCGTCCAGGACCAGCCAGCGCAGCACCGGATCGGGCAGGCTGTCGGTCATCCGGCCCCACAGCGCGCGCGGCAGCCGTCCCAGCGCCCACCCCACGCCCACATAGATCATGTAGATGTGGTCCGCGCCCCGGCCGTCGATGAGGTCGGCGGTCATGTGCCGGCGGCGGGGCCCGATGGCGTCCCGCACCGCGAAGCCCATGCCGGCGCCTTCGTACGCGAAACCGCGGTACGCCCGCGGCACCGTCTGCAGCCCCGTCTCGGCCGCCCAGGCCTGCTTGGCCTCGGCGGCGTGGGCGTATCCGGCCAGGAACATGGCGCCGGCGGCTTCGAGCTGCTCGGTGGCTTCGGGACTCTTCTCGTGGAAGCCACGGCGTGCCAGCTTCGTCTGTGAGGTGCCGGGTGTCAGAATGCGGCGCCGCGACGCCGCCCATATGCCGGTCATAGGGATCCCCTGTCGGCGGAGTGTCTTCGGGTTTGTCCCGCTTTCCGTAGCATGGTCGCCGTCCGTCGGACGCTGCGACTACTCGGAGCTTGCTGATCCGGACATGCGCCGGAGCGGCCCGAAGAAGGAGCCGAAGGGGTGCCGAGGGTGCCCGAACGGGCACGAGGGCCGAGAAGGCCGTGGCGGCAAGGTGGATCAGGGCCCTGTCTACGAGGAGGGGGCCCACCGCGGACAGGGCCCTGATCTCCCGGGAGCCCGGCACGGCCCCCGAGTGAAGCCAATGCTAGATAGGGAAAGCCGGGCGTGGCTTCTTCGAAACATGCGTTGGCGGGGCAATGGCAATGCCGGCCCGGCGCGATGGCGAAAGTGCGGTCAAGCGTGCATTCGGGCCGACCGGATCCCGTGCAGATGCACGCACGATTGCGGACCGCCCGAGCGATGGAAGCGCGGCACTGCCGCGGGCGGGAGACGGTGGCCAGGCCGGTGCGGGCAGCGGCGATCCCGCGGCGGTTTGTCTTGGCGGACAAGGCCCGAAGACCGGCGGCGCAGCCCATGGAAGCGTCATAGAGAAATGCCGAGAAGATAGTTCGGACCGAAAGCCGTCGGCGATCGTTGTGCGGCACTTCGCCGAGTCCCGAATATCGCCGCCAAAGCTGCGATGTCCATCATCTACGGGATTCGCGGGGCGCATTGTTCGAGCCCGGAGAAACCTTGATTCACCTTCTCATTCCCCACCGGTTCCGCGAATGGCGCGGACCGGGCCGGCGGGGCCGTCGCCCCGCGTCGCCGGTGCCGGGCGAACCCGGGCCGGCCGGACGCCGCATCAGCTGAGATGAATACAGCAGGCTGACAAAGAAATCGGCGGTGACGCACGGCACCGAGGAGTGTGCGGTTCGTCAGGTGGGCAAGAGCGGAGAAGTCGCCTATTCGTCAGGGCAATGATACTCAGAAGCGTGGGCGGAGTCTTGCTCGAGAATGCCTGGAAAGCCCGGATCATGCGCGATGCCCGGGCCCTTCCGGTAGGCCGTGATGGCCGCTCGGGCTCCGCCGGCGTCTCCGGGGCGGGTGGCGCCCGGTCCCCGGGGAGGCCGACGAAGGAGGGGGTTCCATGAGTTCGCAAGCCGGGGCGGCATCTCGCTCGCCCACCCATGGTCGCCAGACCATCCGGGAGCCGTCGCCACACGCGGCGGCTTCGATCCGTTGGTGCGTCGGCGGTCCGCCCTCACGGGCCGGGGCCGTCAGTCGGGGGACCGGCCGCCGAGGGCGGCGCCGGTGTGGGGGTGGATCGCCCGAGCGGAGCCGTCGGGGCCTCGGGCGGTGCCCTGATACGAGTTCTCGCCTGGCACGGAGCACAGGAGACTTGAGACGGTGGACCTCAGACAGCTAGCGATCGAGCAATCCATAGCCACGATGTGGAATCGGTACAGCGAGCCCCTGTCGGTGGACGACATCGCCGACTCCGCGATCATGAGCAAGTTCCACTTCTCCCGGGTCTTCCGGTCCCTGACCGGGACCTCGCCCGGGCGGTTCCTGTCCGCCATCCGGCTGCTGAAGGCCAAGCATCTGCTGCTCCAGACCTCGTTGAGCGTGACGGAGGTCGCCTACCTGGTCGGCTACACCAGCCTGGGCACCTTCACCAGCCGCTTCAGCCGCAGTGTCGGGGCCTCGCCCGCGCGGTACCGGGCGAAGTCGCAGGCCGGCGGGCACACCCTGACCGACATGGCGCCGCCGGCACCCGGCGGCTGGACCGGGGAGGTGACCGGGTCGGTGGCGGTCCCGGACAGCGACGCGGTCACCCGGACCTACGTGGGCCTGTTCGCCAGCCCGGTGATCGAGGGCTCACCGGTCTCCTGCGACCTGGTCCTGGACGGTTCGGGGACGTACACCCTGCGGGGTGTGCCGGCCGGCAGCTGGTACGTGCGGGCCGCGGCGGTCCGGACCGAGCAGGTCGATCCGCGGCCGTGGGCGCGGCAGCCGCACTTCCTGGGGCCGGGGGAGAAGGTGACGGTGGGTCCGGACGAGTGCGCGGTCAAGCTCGACATCGATCTGCGCGCCGCCACGATCCTGGACCCGCCGATCCTCATGGCGCTGCCCGAACTCGACAACTTCGAGCCGCCGCAGTCCGGGGCGTTCGCGGCGGTCGGAGTGCCGGTCGGCGTCGTCTGACACCGGGAGCGGACAGGCCCGGTCGCCCCGGGTGGCGGATCCCCGACGGCCCGGGGCCGGGCCGGAGAAGTCCGTCATCGATGCGCCAGATGGCGCACGAAACCGGCGACGGCGGCGGGCCGCTCTCCGCCGCCGGCCCGCCGGCGCTCAGGCCGGATCCGGCAGCGGCCGGAACGGCCCCCAGGCGAAGGCCCGGAGCCTCGGCTCCGGGTCGGCCGACCATCGCAGGGCCCGGATCTGACGCAGCGAACGCCGTCCGGTCAGGCTGTTGAACAACTCCACCGGCGGCGCCGACACCGTCGCGGTCGGCTCGCCCTCGCCGACCACCCAGCTCGTGCCGGCCGACTCGAAGCGCATCGCGGGCAGGCCCAGCCGGCTCACCACCGCGCCGGCGCCGTTGACCACCACGTCGAGCGCGGTGGCGACGGCCGGGTGGCAGTCCGGCTCGGCCCCGCCGAGGGCACGCCTGATGTCCAGCTCGTGCACGAACAGATCGGTCAGCAGCACCGAGCCGGCCGGGGCGCGGCGGCCGCGCAGCGCCCGGTCCACGATCGCGCCGCTGCGCTCCCACTCGTGCAAGAGGCTTGCCACGCTCAGCGTCGCCGGCGGTCCGTCCAGCCGCTCCGCCCGACCGCGCAGGGTGGCCTCGGCCTGGCGGCTGTTCTCCGTCAGGTGGCACAGCAGGCCGAACACGTCGCGGCCGTGGGTGGTGGCGCCCACCGGCGCGGCGCAGTCCTCGGGCCGGCTGCTCACCAGGTCCACCAGGTACCGGCGGCAGTGCCGCAGGGCCTCGGACACCGGTAGGTCGCATCGGGTGGTCTTGCGGAAGGCTTCTGAGTACGTGGTGGCCACAGTGCGCGTCCGTTCGGGGTGTATCGACCTCGTCGGCTCGGCCGCGGGTGAGGTCTGGCGTGCGGTCGTCTGGAGGGGGCGCCCTGGGCGATGAGGTATCGCGGCGGATCCGGGGTCCACCGGTTCGGCACGATCAGAGGTTGTCCGGCCGGCATCTCGATCAAGCGCGGAATCCGACGGCGTCCGAAGGCGCGCACCACGCGGCGTGCGGATGTGGTCCCCATGGTGAAGCCCGTGCCTCCTGGTCGGTGGGGGTGAAGCCGGTGGATTCGAGCCGTGGCCGCGGCTGTCGAGAGCAAGAGACATTTTGCGTGGCTCCGGCGGGTTCGGCTTCTCCCAGCGTGCCCAGTCCCGGGCAACGCCGGAGAAGGCCCAGACCTGCGGCTTCGACACGCTGAAAGGACAAGGGTCCGCCGTGTCGGACCCGTTTCGGCCGTTTCCCGCACAGTGAGGGTTGAGGTATCCGTGAGCGAAGACCGTTATGACGTGGCCATCCTCGGATCGGGGATCGGCGGTTCGATGCTGGCCTGCATCCTGGCCAAGCACGGGGTGAAGACCCTGCTGCTGGAGGGGGCGGTCCACCCCCGGTTCACCATCGGCGAGTCGCTCATCCCGGAGACCGGGATCCGGCTGCGGATCATCGGCGAGAAGTACGGCGTGCCGGAGATCGGCTGGATCGGCGCGTTCCACCACCTGCGCGACAAGATCAGCAGCAACTGCGGCGTGAAGCGCTCGTTCAGCTTCATGTACCACAGCGAGGGCGAGGAGCACCGGGCCGGCGAGGTGAACCAGCTGCCCACCCTGACCCCGCCGATCGGCCCGGACTCGCACCTGTTCCGCCAGGACGTGGACGCCTACCTGGCCGCGCTGTCGATCCAGTACGGCGCGCACTTCCGCCAGGGCACCCGCATCGAGGACATCAAGTTCGGCGAGGACGAGGTGGAGCTGCACGCCGCCGGCGGCGTCAGCTTCAAGGCCAAGTTCCTCATCGACGCCGCCGGGATGCGCTCCATGGTCTCCGACCAGCTGGGGCTGCGCGACGAGACGCCGCGCTTCCGCACGAACACCCGGACGCTCTACACGCACATGATGAACGTCCCCAGCGCCGACCTGCTGCTGCCGGACCCGCAGCGCCGCGGCGTGCCCTCGCCGCTGGGCCAGGCCACCATGCACCACATCTTCGACGGCGGCTGGATCTGGGTCATCCCGTTCAACAACCACCGCGACGCCACCAACCCGCTGACCAGCGTCGGCATGATGCTGGACCGGCGTCAGCACCCTGATCCGCAGGGCACGCCGGAGGAGGAGTTCCGCTCGATCATCTCCCGCTTCCCGACCGTCGAGCGGCACTTCCGCAACGCGACCGCGGCCCGGCCCTGGATCGGCTCGGGGCGCCTGCAGTACTCCTCGCCGCACCTGCTGGGCCCGCGCGTGCTGCAGCTGCCGCACGCCGCGGCGTTCGTGGACCCGCTGTTCTCCTCGGGCATGTCGGTGCTGACCGTGGCGGTGGACCTGATCGCCGAGCGGCTGCTGAAGGCCGTGGCCGAGGACGACTTCGCCACCGAGCGCTTCCAGTTCGTCGAGGACGTGGTGAACACCGGGTTCGACCACTACGACATGATCGTCTCCGGGGCCTTCGACGCCTTCAAGAGCTACGACACCTGGAACGCCTGGAACCGCAACTGGGCCCTGGGCAACATGCTCGGCGCGTTCGGCCCGCTGTCCCTGCTCATCCGCTACTTGAAGTCCGGCGATCCCTCGCACCTGGCGAAGACGACCGAGCCGGGGCGCATCGGCGTGCTGGGCAGCCACCTGCCGAACGTCGTGGAGACGATGCGCGGCTCGCTGGACGAGATCGACGCCGCCACCCGCGGGGAGATCACGCACGCCGAGGCCGGCCGGCGGATCTTCGCCCGGCTCGGCGCGCTGGACTTCGTCCCGCCGTACATGGGCTTCGGCAACCCCGAGCAGGGTGCCACCGCGACGTTCACGCTGCCCGCCGGCGCGCGCCACGTCACCTGGTACCGCCGCCACGGGACCCCGGCCTGGAAGGAGAACTGCACGTTCCCGCTGACCACCTACGCGCGGGAGGCCCTGAAGTGGGCCATGGAGAACCGGCGTGAGGGCCGCCGGCGCGGCCGGGCCGGGGTGCGGGACATCCTGTTCGCCGACAACCAGGAATGGCGCTCCCTGCCTCCGGCGATGAGCGCCCACGGCCAGTACTGGCCTCCGATCCCGCCGGCGGCGGAACCGGAGAGCCAGGTGGCCCAGGAGATCACCGCATAGCGGCGAGCCTGACCCTGCGTTCCTCCTCCGCCGGAGTGCCGCCGATCCTCGCCTGAGCCAGGCGCAGGATCGGCGGTGCCATGAGCGAGGTGATCACCGCGACCAGCACCACGATGGTGTAGGAGTCGGTGTTCAGCACCCCGATCCGCAGGCCGACGGTGGCCACGATGATCTGGATGACGCCGCGGGCGTTCATCCCGGCGCCCAGCGCCAGCGACTCCCAGCGGTCCAGTTTCGCGGCCGTCCCGCCCAGGAATGCCCCGACGAACTTGCCGACCGCGGCGATCAGGACCGCCACGATCGCCGAGACGAGGATCGCCGGACGCCCCAGGACCCCCAGGTCCACCCGCAGCGCCGCGGTGGCGAAGAACAGCGGCGCCAGGACCGAGGCCACGACCGTGCGCAGCGGCGCGAGCCAGCGCAGGTCGGTCTCGGCCGCGGTGCCGATGACCAGACCGCCGACGAACGCCCCGAACGAGGCCTCCAGCCCGGCCGCCTGCGAGGCGGCCGCGCAGCCCAGGAACGCCGCGACCACGGTCGCCACCACCGGCCCCGGGGTCGAGCCGCGCCCGGCGCGCGCGATCAGCCGCGCGGCCAGCGCGCGCCCGATCGTGACCGCCGCGAGCACGATCACCGCCAGCCACATCATCGACTGCCACGGGAAGTGATGCGCGCCGGCCGCCGCCATCGCCGAGACCACCGACAGCAGCAGCCAGCCGGTGACGTCGTCGGCCACGCCGGCGGCGATCGTGAGCTGGCCGAAGTCGCGGTGCAGCAGACCCATGTCGTCCAGGGTCTTGGCGATCACCGGCAGGGCGCTGACACACATCGCCACGCCGGCGAACAGCGCGAAGTTGGTGCGGTCGCCGCCGTGGCCCAGCAGCGAGGACGGCGCCAGCCGGCCGGCCGCGACGCCCATCGCCAGCGGCAGCACCAGGCCGAACCCGGCCACCCACAGCGCGACCTTCCCGCGCCGGCGGACCAGCTTCAGGTCGATGTCCACGCCGGTCAGGCCGACCAGCAACAGCACGCCGAACTGCGCGACGCCGTCGAGCAGGTGCACCTGTTCGGCCTGCGGCGGGAACATCCAGTGGTACAGGCGGGGCACGGTATGGCCGAGCAGCGAGGGCCCGAGGATGAGCCCGGCGCACAGCTCGCCGCACACCGCGGGCAGCCCGAAGCGCGCGACCAGCCGGCCCAGCATCATCGCCAGCACGATCAGCGCTCCGGCGGTGATGATCAGGACCAGCAGACTGTGGCCGCCCAAAGGGGCGGCCGGGATGGACGAAGAAGCCGTGGAAACGGACGGCATGAAGCCTCCCTGGAATCGAACCAGATGGACGTGGCCTCATGCTCCTTGCGGGTTCGGGGCGTTCCTTCTTCCAGCTTGCTGCGATCACCGGATACCCCGTGCAACCAGGGCTCTGGGCATGGTCGGAGAAGTGTGCGCCGCTCGTGCGGCCGAATACTCCGATTGCATCGACGCATTCACGCCCATGGAGGGAGATCACGGTGTTGCCGAAAGCACACCACACCGCGGCGTACCGGATCGTAGGGGAGGAGGTGGCGAAGTGAGCGGCACCGACAAGGGCACCGCCAACACCAGGATCGCCGTGGTCGGGATCGCCCTGCGCTATCCCGACGCGACCTCCCCGGACGAGCTGTGGCGCAACGTGCTGGCCGGCCGCCGGGCCTTCCGCCGGCTCCCGGACGAGCGCATGCGGGCCGAGGACTACTACTCGCCGGATCCGACCGCGCCCGACCGCCACTACTCGAAGATGGCCGCGGTCCTCGAGGGATTCGACTTCGACCGGGTCGCCTACCGCATCGGCGGCAGCACCTTCCGGTCCACCGACATGACGCACTGGCTCGCGCTGGACACCGTGGCCCGCGCGCTGGCCGACGCCGGGTTCGAAGCCGGCGAAGGGCTGCCGCGCGCCAACACCGGCGTGGTCATCGGCAACACCCTGACCGGCGAGTTCAGCCGCGCGAACCTGCTGCGCCTGCGCTGGCCCTACGTCGAGCGGACCGTCGGCGCGGCGCTGCGCGAGGCCGGCTGGGACGACGTCGCGCTCGGGGAGTTCCTGTCCGCGCTGGAGGCCCGCTACAAGGCGCCGTTCCCGCCGATCGACGAGGACTCGCTGGCCGGCGGCCTGGCCAACACCATCTCCGGCCGGGTCTGCAACTACTTCGACTTCGGCGGCGGCGGCTACACCGTCGACGGGGCCTGCTCCTCCTCGCTGCTGTCCGTGGCGACCGCGTGCAACGCGCTGGCCTCCGGCCAGCTCGACGCGGCCGTGGCCGGCGGCGTGGACCTGAGCATCGACCCGTTCGAGGTGATCGGCTTCGCCAAGACCGGGGCCCTGGCCAAGACCGAGATGAAGGTCTACGACAAGGGCTCCAACGGCTTCTGGCCCGGCGAGGGCTGCGGCATGCTGGTCCTGATGCGCGACGAGGACGCCGTGGCGCAGGGCAAGTTCCGCTACGCCACCATCGCCGGCTGGGGCCAGAGCTCCGACGGCAAGGGCGGCATCACCCGCCCGGAGGCCTCCGGCCACCGCCGCGCCATCGCGCGGGCCTACGAGCAGGCCGGCTTCGGCGTGGAGACCATCCGCTACTTCGAGGGCCACGGCACCGGCACCGCCGTCGGCGACGCCACCGAGCTGGAGGCGATCAGCGGCGCCCGCCGCGACGCGGCCGGCATGGAGGCCGGCACCGCGGCGATCAGCACCGTGAAGGGCAACTTCGGCCACACCAAGGGCGCCGCCGGCGTCGCCGGGCTGATCAAGGCCATCCTCGCGGTGCGCCACCAGGTCATCCCGCCGGCCACCGGCCACTTCGACCCGCACCCGGTGCTGCTCGCCGACGACGCGACGCTGCACGTCCCGGACAGCGCCGAGCTGTGGCCCGAGGGCGCCCCGGTCCGCGCCGGCGTGTCCTCGATGGGCTTCGGCGGCATCAACGCGCACCTGGTCGTCGAGCACGCCGACGGCGCCCGCCGCACTGCGATCGGCAAGTCCACCAAGACGCTGGTCCGCTCCCGGCAGGACACGGAGATCCTGCTGCTGGACGCGGTCGGCGTCGCCGAACTGCGGGGCCGGGTGGCCCAGCTGGCCGGCTTCGTCTCCAAGCTGTCCTTCGCCGAACTCGGCGACCTGGCCGCCACGCTGTCCGGGGAGCTGTCCGGCCAGCCGCTGCGCGCCGCGATCGTCGCCCGCTCCCCGGAGCAGGCCGAGGAGCGGCTGGGCCGGCTGCTGTCGCTGCTGGACTCCGGCGCGCGCCAGGTGCTGGACGCCAAGGGCGGGGTGTTCCTGGGCGCGGCCGGCCGCTCGCCGCGGCTGGCGTTCCTGTTCCCCGGCCAGGGTGCCGGCCGGCGCGCCGACGGCGGTGCGCTGCGCCGCCGGTTCGAGGACGTCGACGGCCTCTACCGGGACCTGGCCCTGCCGACCGACGGCGACCAGGTCGCCACCTCGGTCGCGCAGCCGCGGATCGTCGCGGGCTCGGTCGCCGGGCTGCGGGTGCTCTCCGCGCTGGGGATCACCGCCTCCGGCGCGGCCGGGCACAGCCTCGGCGAGCTGACGGCCCTGCACTGGGCCGGCGTGATGTCCGAGGACGCGCTGCTGGCGCTGGCCGCCGAGCGCGGCCGGGTGATGGACGAGGTGTCCTGCGGCGGCGGCGCGATGGCCTCCATCGCGGCCCCGGCCGCCGAGGTCAGTGCCCTGCTCTACTCCGAGCCGGTGGTCATCGCCGGGTACAACAGCCCGGCCCAGACCGTCGTGAGCGGTCCGGAGCAGGCTGTGGAGTCGGTCATGGCGCGGGCCCAGTCCAAGGGCCTGACCGCCACCCGGATCTCGGTGTCGCACGCATTCCACTCCAGCGCCGTCGCCCCGGCCGCCGAGGCCTTCGGGCAGTACCTGGCCGGGCAGCAGTTCGGGCAGGTGCAGCGCACAGTGGTCTCCACGGTGACCGGCGGCGCGCTGCCCGCCGACACCGACGTGACCACCCTGCTCACCAGCCAGATGCTGGACCCGGTGCGGTTCCACGACGCGGTGGCGGCGCTCGCCGAGGACTGCGACGCCTTCATCGAGGTCGGTCCGGGCCGGATCCTGCGCAGCCTGGCCTCCGAGATCGCCCCGGCGGTCCCGGCCGTCTCCATCGAGTCCGACAGCATGTCGCTGTCCGGCCTGCTGCACGCCGTCGCCATGGCGTACGTGCTCGGTGCGCCGGTGTTGCACGAGGAGCTGTTCCGCGACCGGTTCGTCAAGCCGCTGCCGCTGGACAAGGAGTTCGTGTTCCTGGCCAGCCCGGCCGAGGCGGCGCCGGAGGGCGACTTCGCGGTCGTCAAGGCGGCGCTGGCTCCGCGGGGCGGATCGCAGGGTGCTGCCGAACAGGGGGCGCAGGGCACTGAGACGGCTTCGGCCGGAGCGGGCGGGGCGGACGCCCTGACCGTCCTGCTGCGCCTGGCCTCCGAGCGCGCCGAGCTGCCGATCGAAGCGGTCAGCCCGGACAGCAACCCGATCGACGAGCTGCACCTGAGCTCGATCACGGTCGGCCAGATCGTCACCCAGGCGGCCCGGGAACTCGGGGTCACCGCGGTGCTGGCGACCTCGGCCTACGCCACCTCCACCCTGACCGAGCTGGCCGAGATGCTCGACGGCCTGGCCGCCACGGCGAACGGCGACGACGGCGCGGCCGAGGTGATCTCGGGCGTGGAACCGTGGGTGCGGGCCTACGCCATCGACCCGGTGGCCACCGCCCCGGCGCCGCCGGCGCTGGTGAAGCACCCGGCCGCGGAGTGGGAGGTGTTCGCCACGGACGGCCACGCGCTGGCCGAGCCGCTGCGGGCGTCGCTGGCGACCGCCGGGATCGGCGGCGGCGTGCTGCTGGCGCTCCCGGACGAGGCCAACGAGGACCACACCGAGCTGATGATCACCGCCGTGCGCGCGGCGCTGACGCGGGTGCGGACCGAGCCGGTGCGCCTCGTCGCGGTCGGCGGGCGCCGGGGCGCGGCGGGCATCGTCAAGACGCTGCACCTGGAGACGCCGGCGGTGACCACCACCCTGGTTTCCCTCGACGGTCCCGACACGCTGGCCCCGGAGCAGGTCGGCGAGGTGGTCGCCCGCATCACCGCGGACGCCGCCGACACCACCGGCTTCTCCGAGGTCTCCTACGTCGGGGACGGCGCGCGCACGGTCCCGGTCCTGCGTCCGCTGGCCACCACGGCGGCGAGCGCGGCAGGGCTCGATCACGTCCTGCGCTCCGGCGACGTGCTGCTGGTCACCGGCGGCGGCAAGGGCATCACCGCCGAGGCGGCCCTGGGCCTGGCCCAGGAGACCGGCGCGGCGCTGGGCCTGATGGGCCGCTCGGAGCCGGCCTCGGACCCGGAGCTGGCGATGAACCTGGAGCGGATGCGCGCCCAGGGGATCAGCTTCGAGTACGTGCGGGCCGACGTCACCGCGGCCGACGAGGTCAAGGCGGCGGTGGACCAGGTCCGGCGCAAGCTGGGCCCGATCACCGCGGTCCTGCACGGCGCGGGGCGCAACGAGCCGCGCTCGCTGGTGGACCTGGACGAGTCCACGTTCCGCCGCACGCTGGCCCCGAAGCTGGACGGTCTGCGCACGGTGCTCACCGCCGTCGGCTCGGACCCGCTGCGGCTGCTGGTCACCTTCGGCAGCATCATCGGCCGGGCGGGCCTGCGCGGCGAGGGCGACTACGCCACCGCCAACGACTGGATGACCGACCTGACCCGCCGCTACGCCGCCGACCACCCGGAGACCCGGTGCCTGGCGCTGGAGTGGTCGGTCTGGTCCGGGGCCGGCATGGGCGACAAGCTCGGGGTGCTGGAATCCCTGATGCGGGACGGGATCTCGCCGATCCCGGTCGCCGAGGGCGTGGGCATCCTCAAGGCCCTGCTGGCCGACCCGGCCACCCCCGGCACCGTGGTCATCGCCGGCCGGGCCGAGGGCCTGCCGACGATCACCATGGAGCAGCGCGAGCTGCCCCTGGGCCGGTTCCTGGAGCGCCCGCGGGTGTTCTACCCGAACGTGGAGCTCGTGGTCGACGCCGACCTGACTCCTTCGGGCGACCTGTACCTCGGCGACCACCTGCTCGACGGGGACCTGCTGTTCCCCGCGGTGCTGGGCATGGAGGCCATGTCGCAGGCGGCCGGCGCGCTCACCGGGCACGAAGGCGCGCCGACGATGGAGAACATGGAGTTCCTGCGGCCGATCGTGGTCCCGGTGGACGGGAGCACCACCCTGCGGGTGGCGGTCCTGGCCGACGGCCCGGACGTGGTCCGCGCGGCGCTGCGCTCCAGTGAGACCGGCTTCCAGGCCGACCACTTCCGGGCCACGCTGCGCTACGACCAGCCGCTGCCGGACGGCCCCGCGCGTCCGCTGTCGCCGGACACCGAGGCGCGGATCCCGCTGGACCCGGCCGCCGAGCTCTACGGCCCGGTGCTGTTCCAGGGCGACCGCTTCCAGCGCCTGGTCGGGTACCACGAGCTCGAGGCCCGCGGCTGTGTGGCGGCGATCTCGAACACGGCGCGCACGGACTGGTTCGGGTCCTTCCACCCGGCCGAGCTCGTCCTGGCGGACCCCGGCACCCGGGACGCCCTGATGCACTCGATCCAGTGCTGCGTGCCCGACGCCACGCTGCTGCCGGCCTCCGTGGAGCGGCTGTGGCTGGCCGACCCGAAGGTGGCCCGGCCGCTGTCCGAGGTGACCCTGCACGCGGCCGAGCGCTCGCGCGACGGGGACACCTACGTCTACGACATCGAAGTCCGCGACCTGGACGGCGTGCTGGTCGAGCGCTGGGACGGGCTGACCCTGCAGGCGGTCCGCAAGCAGGACGGGACCGGGCCGTGGCTGGCGGCGCTGCTCACTCCGTACCTGGAGCGCAACGTCGAGCCGGTCCTGGGCCGCACCGGACTGCGCACCGGCGTCGTGCCGGACGCGGTGGTCCCGGACGCCGGCGGGCACGACTCGCAGACCGCGCTGCGGCGCGAGCGCACCGACTGGGCGATGAGCTGGGCGGTCGGCAAGCGGATCGAGGTCGGGCACCGCTCCGACGGGATGCCGTACGTCGACGGGTTCCAGGTGTCCTCCGCGCACGGCGGCGGGGTCACCCTGTCCGCGGCGCTGCCCGGCGACCGGCCGGTGGAGTGCGACGTGGAGGTCGCCAAGACCCGCACCGAGCAGGAGTGGACCGATCTGCTCGGCGCCGAGGGCGCCGCGCTGGCGGCCCTGATCGCCTCGGAGCGGGGCGAGGACTACTCGGTCGCGGCGACCCGGGTCTGGGGCGCGGTGGAGTGCCTCAGCAAGTCCGGCCAGGCGCTACGGGATCTGACGCTGGACACCGTCGCCGGGGTCCCGGGTTCCGGGCCTTGGGCGGCGCTGCGCGGCGGCGGACGGCGGTTCGCCTCGTTCGTCACCACCGTGGCGGACCACGGCGACCCGCTGGTGTTCACAGTGTCGGCCGCCCCGGCGGCCGAAGAGGGGAAGTGAGGGCTCGATGAGCGGCAACGGCAATGCACTGAAGGACTACTACGAGTACCGGCACATCGTCGGGTTCGAGGAGACCAACCTCGTCGGCAACGTCTACTACGTCAACTACCTGCGCTGGCAGGGACGCTGCCGGGAGATGTTCCTGCGCGAGCAGGCGGCCGAGGTCATCGCGGACGTGCAGGGCGACCTGAAGCTGTTCACGCTGAAGGTGGACTGCGAGTTCCTGTCCGAGATCACCGCCTTCGACGAGCTGTCGATCCGGATGCGGCTGGAGGACCTGACGCAGACCCAGATCGAGTTCGCGTTCGACTACGTGCGGGTGCGCGAGGGGTTCGAGGACCTGGTGGCCCGGGGCCGGCAGCGGGTGGCGTGCATGCGCGGCCCGAACACCGACACCCGGCCGACCCCGGTGCCCGAGTCCCTGCGCAAGGCACTGAGCCGCTACTCGACGCGCGGTACCCGTCCGGCGGCCCTGCAGGGGGCCGCGCGGGTGCCCGCGGGGAGCTGAGCGGCGATGGGCAGCGGTACGGCGGCGCCGATCCCGGTCGGCACCGCCACCGACCCCCGGGAGCTGCGGCGCATCTTCGGCCGCTTCGCCACCGGCATCACGGTGGTGACGGCCGGCGGCGACGAGCCGCGCGGGATGACGGCGAACTCCTTCACGTCGGTGTCGCTGGACCCGCCGATGATCCTGGTCTGTGTGCTGCGCGACGCCTCGATGCACGAGACGATCATGGAGCAGAACGGCTTCGGGGTCTCGGTGCTGTCCAACCGGCAGGAGCGGGTGGCCCGGTACTTCGCCAGCCGCGACCGCCCGCGCGGCCGGGGCGAGTTCGACACCGTCGAGCACATCCGCGGCCCGCAGACCGGGGCCCCGGTGCTGCCGGACGCCCTGGCCTGGTTCGAGTGCTCGCTGGCCGCCGTGTACGACGGCGGGGACCACTCGATCTTCCTGGGCGAGATCGTCCACGTCGGGCGAGGCCCCGACGAGGACGCCCTCCTGTTCTACGCCGGCGCCTACCGCCGGCTGGAAGCCCCTTCGGACTGGCGCGACCACATTCTGTGACGGCAGGGCACTGATGGCGTACTACCGGGCCGGCTACCACCACGGGGATGCCCGTGCGGCGCTGCTCCGGGCCGCCTTCGACCTCGCGCGCGGCGGCGGGCCGCCGACGGTGACGCTGCGCGCCGCCGCGCGCGAGGTGGGGATCACGGCGACCGCCGTCTACCGGCACTTCACCACTGTCGAGGAACTCCTCGCGGCGGTGAAGCGCCGGTCGCTGCGTGTTCTGGCGGAGCGGATGGACGGCGCGGTGTCGGGGTCCGGCTTCGGCCCCGATTCCGCCCCGGCCCTCGGGTACCGGATCCGGGCCGTCGCCGGGGCGTATGTGTCCTTCGCTCGGGAGAACCCGGGCCTGTTCGCCATGGCCTGTCATGGCGGTGTCGAGGACGCTGTCGCCCTGGTGGCCGAGCGCGTCGGGGACGTGCCGCGCCCGACCGGCCTGGCTGTGTGGTCGGTCGTTCACGGCGTGGCCGCCCTGCCCGGCTCGGAGGCCGAGCAGGAGCGGGTGCTGGACATGGTTCTCGCCGGGATCGTCCCCGCCTGAGCGGACTCTGATGCAGAGCCCGTTCAGCCTCAGCCCGCCTCAGCCCGGCTCGGGCAGCGTCCGGGGCAGCCCGAACCGGGGCATCACATCGTTCTCGAATCCGGTGATCGCGCTGACGCGGTCGCCGTCGACGGTGATCGCGAGCAGCGCGTACGCCCGGAAGACGCCGGTGTGCGGATCGGGCAGGTACACGCCGAGCGCGGGCTGGCCGTTGGCGCGGGTCGGCAGCACGCGGTACCTCCGGCCCGCCCGGAAGGTGACCGCCTCCAGGAAGCGGCCCGCCATCTCGATCCCCCGGTACTCCAGCAGCGCCGGCGGCATCGAGAGCCGCACGTCCTTGGTGAGCAGCCCCACCAGGGCCGGGACGTCCGCGCGCTCGAAGGCTTCGGTCAGCTTGGCCACCAGCTGGTGCTCGGCCGCGGCGTCCGGCAGGCGCGGCGACGCGCTGCGGCCCGAGTCCGCGAGGTGGCCGTCGACCGTGGCGCGGGCTCGTTTGAGCGCGCTCTGCACCGACTCCTGGGTCGCGTCGAGCATTTCGGCCACCTCGGGGGCGCGGTACCCGAGCACATCGCGCAGCACCAGCACGGCCCGCTGCCGCGGCGGCAACAGTTGTAGCGCCGTGATGAACGCCAGTGAGATCGCCTCGGTCATCTCGTAGCGGGTCTCCGGACCGGGCTCGCGGTCGACGAGGTTGTCCATCAGGAGGTCCGGATACGGCTGCAGCCACGGCGGAACATCACTGGCCTCGGCCGGCTCCGGCAGCGGCACGTCAAGGACCAGTGACGCGGTGCGCGGGCGCCTGCTGTCCGAACGCAGCATGCTCAGACACCGATTGGTCGCGATCTGATACAGCCAGGTCCGCACCGAGGACTGCTGGCGGAAATCGCCGAGGCTCCGCCAGGCGGACACGAGGGTCTCCTGGAGCGCGTCCTCGGCGTCCTGCAAGGACCCCAGGATCCGGTAGCAGTGCACCTGCAGCTCCCGAGAGTGCACCTCGACCAGATCGCGGAACGCGTCGTGATCGCCGGCGGCAGCCTTGGCGATCAGGTCCGATGCCTCCATATATCCTCGCTTTTCTACCTTCGCCGAGCGGTTTCGGCTCCCTATAAGAGCTGACGCCACCGGCAGTCCGAATTGGGCGGCGCGGCACCGCCCTATTTGTCAGGCGGGCGGCGTCTACCCGGTTGGAGGCGGCCCAGACCGGGGCGCCCCGGATACCGAACAGGACCCCGGATATGGCCGATTACGTCATTTCCTTCCGTGTCCCCGCCGACTACAAGCCGACCGCCGAGACTCCGGACCAGTGGAAGGCGTGGTTCGGCGGTCTGGGCGAGAACCTGGTGGACGTCGGCCGCGCGGTCAACGAGTACGCCTCGGCCGACGAGGTCGGAGGCGGCCGGCCGCACTCCGTCGCCTACGCGGCACCGACACCGAAATGCTCCGGGACCTGCACAGCAGCCAGCAGGCCCTGGACGCCCGCGCCCGCCGCACCCCGCTGCAGCACCGGCTCGCCAGCGCCGAGGAGATGGCCGACGTCGCGGTCTGGCCGGCCAGTCCGCCGGCCGGCCATCTGACCGGCCAGGCTCTGATCGTCGACGGCGGGGTGACCGCCGCCTCCCGAGGCCGCCGAGGACGGCAAGTGCGAAGAAGGACCCTGATTCATGATCGCCGTAGCATCGGCTTGTGACGACTACAAACGAGAGCCCGACCATGGACCCGGCAGACCAAAGGGTCCGGGAGCCGATCCTCGACGCGGCAGCCGCCTCGTTCCTCAAGCCCGGTCTGCCGGAGTCCTCGATGTCGGACATCATCGAGGCGGCGGGGGTCGCCCCGGAGATCGACATCAGCTGAGAGGGGCGTGTGAGCGAACACCGGAACAGGACGCGGCCGCGTCCCGATGCCACCGCGACTCAGTCGCCGTCACACGAATGAGCCCGGGCCGGTCGGCCCGGGCCCGTTCGCATGGGCGTCGAAAGGCCCCGGCGGCCCCGATACCGATATCCTGCCTCTTAAATCAGAGCTCTGATATAAGCCGACCCTCGTCGGCGACCTTCGCGCCCGGGCCCGGCCACGGCCCCGGGTTTTTCGCCGTCCAGGAGGGATCCTGCCATGACCGGCACCGCTGCCCGCCCGAAAATCCTCGTCGTCGGCGCCGGACTGGCGGGCACCGCCACGGCGATCCGGCTTCTGTGCTTCGCCCGCGACCCGCTGGAGGTCGTCCTGCTGGAGCGGCGCGACGACTACCGGTACGCCGGCGTCGCCTACCACCGCGACGGCAATCCCTGGGACCACGTGTTCAACGTCCAGGCGGGCCGGATGTCGGCGTTCCGCGAAGACGTGCTGGACTTCATCAACTGGGCCAACACCGAGGCCGACCGGAGCGACTGGCCGGAGCAGTGGTCCGATGTCGAGTTCGTGGAGCAGGGGCCCGCGCCGCGGCGGATCTTCCAGGACTATCTGGCCGAGCGGCTGGAGCAGGCCGGGCGCGAGGCGTGCTCCGGCGTCGTGCTGGTTGAGGCGGACGGCGAAGCCGTCGATCTGGACGTGCGCGCGGACGGGGTCGATGTGACGATCCGGGGCTACGCCCCGCGCGGCCAGATCGAGGATGGGACACGGATCGAGGATGGGACACAGATTGAAGCCGGGACACTGATCGAAGCCGGGACACAGACCGAGGTGCTTTCGGTCGACGAGGTCATCCTCGCGACCGGGCTCGAGCTGCGGGACCCGCCCTTCGCCGCCGACGTCCTCGGCCACGCGTCCTTCGTGCGCGACCCGTACTCGGCGGACGGTATCAGCACTCTCAAGGCTCTGGCTCCGCAGGCGACGGTGGCGATCGTCGGATCAGTGCTGAGCGCGTATGACGCGGCATCTCTGCTGCTGCGCCAGGGCCACACCGGAAGCATCCATCTGATCTCCGGCAGCGGCACCGTCTTCCGGACCTATCCCACCGATCACGAGCACGCCGTGGTCCGGCTGCCGTGCCCTGCGTCACTGCTAGAGCCCTACCGCGACCGGGACGAGTTCCTCGCCCGGCTGCTGTCGGAGTGGAACGCGGCATGCGCCGCAGTGGCCCGGGACCACCCCAAGATCGCGCCGGAGGTCATCGCCGAACGGGTCGCCAAGGCCTGGGAGCCGTACTGCCCTGGGATCTTCGCGCGGATTCCCAGCGCCGACCTGCGCAGCATGCTCGACGAGTACGGCACGACGATCTCCGCGCTGCGCGTGTCCGCCGTGGAGTACACGATGTCCGTCATCGAGAACGCGATGCGGCCCCCGGACGCCCGGCTGGCCCTGGTCGTCGGCCGGGTCCAGGCGATCAAGCCGACGGCCTCGGGGCAGCTGGCCGTCACCGTCGCCACGCCGCGCCAGGCGCAGAACTCCGCGGACACGCGGGTGATCGAAGCCGACCTGGTGGTGTCCAACTTCGCCAGGGAACCCGACTACAGCCGGGTGCGGCAGCCGCTGTGGCGGAACCTGCTGGCCAAGGGGCTCGCGGTCCCGCACGAGCGTACCGGCCGGGGCGTGGAGGTCGACGAGCACGGCACGCTGCTCGGAACCGGGGGCGGGCCGATCGGCCCGGTCTTCGCCGTCGGCGTGCTGCGGGAGGGCGACGAGATCGTGCGCAACGGCCGCACCGGCGCGTTCGCCTTCAACCTCGCCACCATCAAGAACCAGTCGATCGCGGTCGCCGCGCGCGCGATCGAGCTCCTGGATCCGCCGGAATCCGCTGAACTCTTGGACGCCGGGCACTCGGAAACGGTGGCGGAGGCGGCGAATCTCGGCACGTTCGGACAAGCGGACCAGACCGGATTCGAGGAGGCTGTTGTACTGGAGGTGAAACGGATGGCGACGCGAGCACGCAGCGACCGGGAACTGATCGGTGCGCGGCTGGACGTCCACATCCGGTCCCTGGGCGGCGCTCACGCCGCCGCGGACCCCTCCCGGCGTGAGCGCCTCGTTCGGGCCGCGGTGAACCGGGCCGCGGTCGAACGACTCACCGACGTCTCCGTGACGCCCCGGCAGCTCCGCCGCCAACTGGGATTGACAGGCATCGAACATCCGGAGGGCTAGTTGAACGGGCGGCGTATCCAGGGATCCCTCCTGTCCGGCGGCAAGCAGAAGGTCGTGCAAGGCCTGTGCAACCGCACCGAGCGGCCGATCGAGGGATCCATCCTCGTCGCCCCGACGCTGGAGGCAGGCCTCTACGACGCGATCATCTCCGCCAGCGCGGTGGTGTGCAGTTCGGGCGGGCGGACCGGCCACATGCAGTCCATCTGCCGCGGCCGGGGCATCCCCGTACTGAGAATCGACCACGAGGACATCTCCCGCCTCGACGGCGAGGTCACGCTGCACCTGGAGAGCGAGTCGATCCTCCTCGGCAGCGGACTGGACCCCGACCTGTTCGTCGCCGGGGACGACCGCGCGCTGCTGGACGAACTCGGCTCGGTGTGCGTGGTCATCGCGGACCTGCAGGACATCGAGGCCGTCAACGTCTTCCGGCCGGACGCCAAGCGGGTGGAGTCCTTCTTCATCCGCGAGGAGTTCCTGTGCCTGGCGGCCGGCCTGCGCCCGCTGGACGCCCTGCGCGGCGGACCGGCGGAGACCACGGCCTACGGCGAGGCCCTCGCGAACCGGCTGTGCGGCTTCGTCGAAGCCCTGCTGCCGGGCCAGCGCATCATCCTGCGGCTCCTCGACCTCCGCTCCGACCACGCGGCGCGCGTGACGACCGAGCCGGTGGCGTCGGAGCCGAATCCGGAGATGGGCCTGCACGGCGCGCGCTGGCTCCTCGGCTCCAGCGCGTACCGGGACGCGCTGCACGCCACGCTCCGCTCGCTGCGCGACCGTCTCGGCAACGACGCGACCCGGGTGCACCTGTCCATACCGTTCCTCACCGACGAACACGAATACACCCAGCTCCGCGCCAACCTCGAGATCCCGGAGGACGTGCCGGTCGCCGCGTTCATCGAGACGCCGGCGGCGGTGCACGCGGCGCAGGCGATCTGCGCCGCGGGCGCCAGCGAACTGTTCGTCGGCACGAAGGACCTGGTGCAGTTCTACCTGGCCGCCGACCGGAACAACCACCTGGTGGCCGAGTCCTACCAGACCCGCCACCCGGCCGTCCTCGCCGGCGTGCGCGGCGTCGTGGAGGCGGCGCGCGCGGCCGGCACCCCGGTGCGGGTGTTCTCGCTGCGCGCGGATCTCGACCACTACCTCAGGGAACTGCCGGCCCCGGACGGCTACATGATGTGCACGGCCGAACTCCAGCAGCTGTTCACGCCAGGCCTGACATCCGGGCTTTGAGCCATGGCCGGGCCGGCGCTAACGCCGAAGCCCGTCGCCGGGCAAGCGATCAGCCTGCTCGGCGACGGGCTTCGTGGAGAAGGTGGGGGAAGGACTGAGCGGGATCAGTGCCAGGGCGCCGTCGGGAACCACCCGTACCCGGAGCGAGCCAGGACCTTGACGTCCCAGTACACCATCGTGAAGACGCCGGCGGCGATGAACGCCACCGCCGTGACGACCGCGGTGCGGCCGGGCTTGGCGATCAGCCACCGCTGGATGCGTCCGCCGAGGCCGTAGGACAGCGCCAGGAACAGGATCGCCATCACGATGATGTTGCCGACCGACTGCAGGGCGAAGGCGGTGGCGCCGTACAGCGGGTTGTGGTGCAGGGCCGCGCTGCGGAACATGTCGCGGAACAGCGGGTAGGGCCGGCCGATCAGGAAGCCGCCGATCAGCGCGCCCATCAGGATCAGCGGCGCGTTCTTGAACCGGCGCGACACCGCGGCCAGCGGGTCGGCGATGACGCCGAGCGCGGCCAGGCCGAGGACGAACATGATGAGCCCGATCGTCCCGAAGGCGATCATCGACTGGATGCTGCGCGGGCTCAGGCCCTTGGCCGGCTTGGTGGCGAACTGCGGCATGCGGGTTCCGACGATGCCGACGAGCGCACCGTACGCCGCCGCCACCGGAATCATCCCGACCGCCATCCAGCCGATCGGCTTGGTCGCCGCCGCGAGCTTTTCCCGCCGCGTCGTCGCACTGCCGACCAACGGGCCGACCGCTCCGAAACACGCGACATTGCACGCGGTGAAAGAGCCGGCGAAACCGGTCACGAATGCGAAGAGGATCCCCGAACCGACACCCGCGATCGGCGTGGTGTTCGCGTTGTGGCCCAGCAATGTGTTGGCGGTGTTGAAACCGATCTTGTCGTCGGCGGTCTGCGCCGACCAGGCATAGGCGACCAGCACGCCGGCCAGAATGCTGAACAGCAGAACGGCGACTTTGCGCTTCGGGAAACTCCCGTCGACGAACAGCGAGGTCTGCCTCGCCGGCGTTTCCGGGGTCACGGTCAGTGCACTCACAGCGGCTCCCTCAACGAGATGGAAAGAAGGCGTTGTTCGAATAGCCCGCCCCGATCGCAGTGTCGCTATCGGAAATGCACCCGGCTTCTCGCAAATTGCCCACTATGCCTCACGCAACCAGGAAGTAGCCGTAACGTACACCGCATGGTTCGGATCGCCGAAATAGCGTGGTTACGCGACTGAGAACGGGCCGGCACCGCGAGGCCGGCCCGTTCTCAGGGGATGTATTCACGAAGTGCGCGACGCGGATCAGATGTGCGCCGCCTGGTGGGCCCGCGCCGCCTCGGCGGTCGGCAGGTAGCCGTTCTGGACGAAGAGGCCGGCCCGTTGCAGGTAGTTCGCCGGGTCCTCAGGCGCGACGGTGGCCAGCCCGTCGACGTACCGGTTGAACATGCAGAACGCGGCGGCGATCAGGACCGTGTCGTGCACCTCCAGATCGGTCGCCCCCTGTGCGCGGGCGGCCTCGACGAGCTCCAGCGTCACGGCTTGCCCGGTCTGCTGGACAGCCTCGGCGACCGCGATCAGCGCCCGCAGTTTGTCGCTGATCGGCGCGGCGAGGATGTCCCCGCCGACCCGGCCGGGCACGGCGATGTTCTCGGTCCGGACCAGGTCCAGCTTCACCTCCGCCGGCGCCTGCGCGCAGGCGTAGGCGCCGTGCGTGTTCGTGCAGTAGCGGCACTCGTTGAGCCCGGAGACGTGGGTCGCGATCAGCTCGCGTTCCCAGCGCTCCAGCGTGCTCGGCCCGCGCAGCAGGACCTCGACCAGCGCGCACAGCGGCTCGGCGGTCTCGGGACGGAAGTAGAACAGGGAGCGGATCCCGGGCTGGTCGTTGCCCAGGTCGATGTGCGGCATGGCGATGAAGCCTCCAGGACGGGGGTGGTGAGGCGGGCCGGATCAGGTCAGCGCGTCCACCGGCAGGGGCGGGTCCACCGGCATCGGCGGGTTCACCGGCGCGTCGCGGAACGAGTCGGCGATCTGGCCGCGCTCCCGGCGCAGGTGCCACAGCGCCATGGCAAAGATGAACGAGCCCATGACGTTGGCCCAGAAGTGCCACCAGACCCGGTAGGTGACCAGGCCCGGGCCCGGCTTGAGCTGGCCGAACCAGGTGGACAGCCCGACGGCCTCCTTGGCGCCGAGCCAGATGGACACGGTCAGGGCCAGGTGCTCCAGGCCGTGGATGCCCTGCATCCACACGCCCATCTTGCCCCACCAGCGGGTGCGGGTCCGGCCGGCCCGGCGGGTGATGATCATGACCGCGACCAGCCCGGCCAGGAAGATGAAGTTGCCGGTCAGGTGCAGGATCTCCATCCCCAGGGTCTTGCGGTGGGTGTCGACCTGCTGGAAGCCGTTGGCCAGGCCGGTGCCCCACGGCGTCATCCAGGACGGCGACTCCGGGTGCCAGATCCAGTAGACGGCCTGCGCGACGTGTTCGGCCAGGTGCCCGATCTGGCCGACCACGCCGATGAGGATGACCGTCATGCTGGCCTTGTACATCCAGGCGTGCTTGCCCCGGCGGTCGACGAACGCCAGCCCCGCGACCGCCGTCCACATGGCGACGGCCCAGGCGAGCAGGCCCACGGCGCCCAGCGTGTCCAGCCACGGCACATGGCCGCCGGCCATCTTCATCCCGGGCATGTTCGGCATGTCTGGCATGTTCGGCACGATGTCCCCCTCCAACCTCGAAAGCGCACATCAGGACCCTGCGATGCCGATAAGGGGTTTGATGCGCGTGCGGTGTGTGCTTTTGCGGGGATCGTAAAGCCCTGGGACCGGCGATACTTCTTCGAAACTGCCCGTTCAGCGGGATTCTTGGCGATCCGGCTCAAGCCCCCGTCGCCGAAACCACCATCCACCCCGCCGCCCGCACCGAAGCCGTGAAACTCGCCCACGAAGCCAGCTCCACGAGCGTCGCATCCTCCGGCGCCGTGGCCCGGAACGCGTCGATCGCCTCCTGATCCACCTGGTACGAAGCCATCGCGATGAGCAGCGCCAGCCGCCCGGCGGGCTGATCGGCCGACGGCAGCGCGCCGATGGCCTGCTCGACCCAGGCGCGGCTCATGCCCCTGGGCCGGCCGTCCCAGTCGGCCAGTTCAGCTCGGACGAGGCCGCGGACCGAGCTCGGGACCGCGCGTGCGCCTGCCTTTTCGTACGCGGCGAAGGCGCGGGACAGCGCATCAGCGATGGTCGGATTGCCGGTCGCCCATGTGAGGTCGGGCGGGAGTGGTGCCTCGGGCAGCAGCTTGAGGGTGCCGCCGACGGGAGCGCGGTTGCGGTAGGCCGAGCGCAGAAACCGGCCGAGGACCGGGAGGACGACCGGGATCAAGGCGTTGGGCGCCAACGGCGGCATGGGAGCGTCGGGGAGGAAGACGTTGACCATGCGGTTGAAATAATGGAAGACCAGCGCGACGCCGAGGATCTCAGGAGTCTGCTCCGGAGAGAACGGGGGCTTGGCGTCGCTGCCGTCCGCTACGACGCTGCTCGCGTGGGCACGAACCCAGGCGGCGACCGCCCGGACCTCCGGGTCGGCGATGTCGGCGATGCGATCGTGCGCCAAGGCCGTGGCGTCCCCGCCGTGCCCCAGGCTGCGCATCATGGTGCCGTGCACGGTCACGCAGTAGGGGCACTCGTTGCCCACCGAGACGGCCGTGGCCACCGCCTCCTTGACACTGCGCTCGACCAACCCGTTGACCAGCAGGGCCTCCGACATGATCATCCACGTGGCGGCCAGCGTGTCCGGCGCCGGGGAGTGCAGGGCCACCGGCGGCGAGATGACGCCGAAGAGGCGCTCCATCTCCTGGTAGATCGCCTGGACGCGCTCGTCCGCGCCCCCGCCCCGGACCGGCGAGATATGGCGCACTTGCAGGAACGACAAAGGCCGCAGGGCTCTCCGGACAAGATTCGGGCGCACAGTCGGCTCTCCCTGGGTCGCAGCATACGGATCTCCAGCTTCTCGAAGTCCGGACCGGCTTCCTTCTCTGGAATTGCGGTGCGGCACCCCCGAGTCGCCCTTCGCCGGTGTCGCCCCAGGCTGGATGATCCGGTCGGCGTGCGCCTGGGCCACATCGCGCGGAACAGCGAGGCCGCGGGGCTTCGCGATCACCTCCGGCAAACCCATTGCATTCGCCGCAGGGGCGTGCCTATCGTGATCTCACACATGAAAGGAGGTGATCCTGAGTTGAGTAGTACCAGGACGTGTGAGGTGGCTGTCAGCTAGCCGCCCCGCCCGCAAGCGAGGCCGAAGGGTCTCACCCGGCAGGTCCGGGGCGGCGGGCTAATCTCCAACAGTCACCCGGCTCGCAGGCTCACCGGCAGTCCCCGGTGCCTGGCGCGGCTGTGCACGGCGACTTCGACGCCGTGGGCGGTCTCGTTCAGGAAGATGCCTGCGAGCCGCTGTATGTTCTCGGCATGTACGACGTCATCATCGTCGGCGCCCGCTGCGCCGGGGCCGCCGCCGCGCTGCTGCTGGCCCGGCAAGGCGTCAAAGTCCTGCTCACGGACCGCGTGACGTTCCCCAGCGACACGGTCTCCACGCACCTGCTGCACCCCACCGGCGTAGCCCGCCTGCGGGACTGGGGTCTGCTGGAGCCTCTGCTGGCGACCGGCTGTCCGCCGATCGAGGCCGTCAGCTTCCAGCCGGCCGAAGACTTGATCCTGCGCGGCGCGCCGCATGCCCACGACGGGGTCTCGACATCGCTGGCGCCGCGCCGGAC
>Ga0207695_10002246_pt1 | contig 28947 bp, 19 predicted proteins | sample KBSC54metaG_FD_184354 | JGI IMG/M metagenome (GOLD analysis project Ga0207695, IMG submission 184354) | Corn rhizosphere microbial communities from Kellogg Biological Station, Michigan, USA - KBS C5-4 metaG (SPAdes) (version 2) | ecosystem: Host-associated > Plants > Roots > Rhizosphere > Soil...
GTTCGTACAGCATGAGATCAGTGCGTTCTACCATTGCCCGGTGTATATTCTTAAAGAGACTCAAATGCCGTCCTCTTTTTTAAACCTTACCAAGGGGGAACGTTACTCCGCCGACTCGATCCTCCGGTGGCTTTCTCATGGAAGAAGTGACTCTGTCGCCATTTTGCTGGGTCTTACCGGAAAGGACATCTACATTGCTGACAAAGACGATTCTGAAAGAGTCAGGCAGCCGGTCAGTAAATATGCAGTCTGGGGTATCCTGGGGCTGGGATATACACCCGGAAACGCCTGTGTGATCAGCGATGCCCGGTTTAAGTCAACAGATAATAGCAGGTACGACCATCGTCTCCGCACCGTCGTAATTCATGAGATCGGTCACAACCTGGGTCTCCCGCACTGTAAAACGCCTCACTGTATCATGAACGATGCCAACGAGCATATCTCCACCGTAGACAGCAGCGGGATCGATCTCTGCGAATCCTGCAGAAAAAAGGTTACCCGGATTACACATAACCTATGATTCTATTCCCTCCACCATCATTTCTGGATGCGGATGCAACTCATTGAAATTATGGTGATGGTTCCTATCAAAACACGGACCAATTCAATTTGTTGTATCTTAGGTTATGACGGAAGTTAAAGTTTTGGCGACGGACTGCTGTATCGCCGGTGGCGGACCAGCCGGCATGATGACAGGCTTCCTGCTGGCACGTGCAGGCATTCCTGTCATAGTCCTGGAAAAACACAAGGACTTCTTCCGCGACTTTCGCGGCGATACGATCCATCCTTCCACCTTCCAGGTAATGCACGAACTCGGATTGCTGGAGGCTTTCCTTCAGATACCCCACCAGGAAATTTCGTCTCTCTCAGCCATCTTCAACGGACGTAATATCAAGCTGGCGGACTTTTCTCATCTGAAAGTAGCATGGCCAGTTTTGGGTCTGATGCCCCAATGGGACTTTCTCAATTTTATCGCCGGACAAGCCGGGAGATATAGCACTTTCTCTCTTCTCCGCGAAGCCAATGTCACCGGTCTGCTAAACAAAGGACAAGCCATTACAGGAGTTACCGCCCAAACTTCCGAAGGCCCTTTGGAAGTACATGCCCGCCTGGTCGTTGGAGCCGATGGTCGCAGCTCTGTTGTGCGAAAGGCAGCGGACCTGACAGTCATTGACACCGGCGCGCCCATAGATGTGCTGTGGTTCCGGCTGTCACGCCAAACAAATGACCCTGACCAAATTTTTGGAAATTTCCATTACGGTGAAATACTGATCATGTTGAATAGAGGGGAATACTGGCAATGCGGGTACATCATCAACAAAGGAGGATTTGAAAAACTCAAAGCTGAAGGCCTCGAAAAATTCCGCAAAAGACTTCCGGAGATCTGCCCATTCTTAAACCACCGCGTGCAGGAGCTAAAAGATTGGTCGGATATCAAATTATTGAACGTTGCTATCGATCATCTGCAGACCTGGTATAAAGAGGGCTTGATCTGCATCGGTGATGCCGCACATGCAATGTCGCCGGTAGGTGGCGTAGGCATCAACCTGACTATCCAGGACGCGGTGGCAGCCGCCAATCTGCTGCACAGACCATTGAGTCTTGACAAGCCCGTGCCGGTGAACGTACTACAGCGGATCCAAAAAAGAAGGACCTTTCCCACACGGATTACCCAGGCCCTGCAGGTGCGTGTACAAAAAGGTATCATCTACAAACAGGCCAACCCCGGTATTCCGCTGGTGATGCGTATGGCTGACCGGTTCCCTCTTCTACGCAGAATACCCGCCCTGCTGATAGGTAAAGGAGTGCGGCCGGAACATGTACGATCACCTCAATCAGGTTCCTGTATGAAAGGAAAATCATAATTGAACAAAGGAGTATTCCCAAAATTACCGACGGCGAACGACCAGAAATATCCCATTTTATTTTTTTGAAACAAAATACTCATCATCATCTAAAGTATTTGTTAATATAGAGTTACAGCTATATACAGAGCGGGTACGGAAATTGCATACGGTACTGAATGACAAGCCCCCTCCTGGTAAAAGTCGTTTATATTAATCTCGCCATTATACTAACCACCACCGTATTGTATTTCGGTAAACCGGTATTTATGCCCCTGGCGATCGCCGGCGTGCTGGCACTGGTCTTTATGCCCCTTTGCCGGTGGCTGGAAAAAAATGGAATGGGCATGGTTTCTTCTTCTATTATCTGCGGAGTTATCTTTACATTACTGGTGGCAGGTGTGATCTTGTTCATCTCCTATTATTTCAACCAGATGGCGACTGATCTTTCCGGTGTCATGAAATACTATTTCCGACTATAACCATCATATGCGTAGGTACTTACATGACAGGTTTGGCGTGAGAGGTCTGGCAAAGGAAAGCGCCCTTCCAATTCCTTTGCCACCGGATGCGGGCGGCTTTAGTAAAATAGCGACTTCCGTTATGAGTGCCACAGTGTCTGTCGTCATCAACCTGGTGTTGATCATCATTTATATGATCATGCTCCTTTGCATCAGGGGACAGATCAGGATCTTTATCCTCAAGCTCGTACGCCCCAATTACAGGAATGAGACAAGAGATGTCATCAGCCGTAGCGCACGCGTCGTTCAAAGATACTTACAAGGTCTGTTCTTCGTCATCGCCTGCCTTTGGATAATGTATACCATCGGGTTCTCGCTGGTAGGCATTCACAATGCCTTGTTTTTTGCCATTCTGTGCGGCCTGCTGGAAGTAGTACCCTTTGTGGGGAATATAACAGGCAGCACGCTCACCAGCATTATGGCCCTTTCACAGGGTGGCGGCATGGGTATGGTCCTGGGAGTGCTGGGCACTTATGCCCTTATCCAATTCATCCAGTTTTATATTATTACGCCCATGGTCATGCGTGAGCAGGTAAATATTCACCCCATCTTCACTATCCTCATCCTCGTAGCCGGTGAGCTTGTCTGGGGCATCCCGGGTATGATCCTGGCCATTCCCGCATTGGGCATTGCAAAGATCGTATGCGATCATGTAGAAGCCCTGCATCCCTTCGGGTATCTCATCGGCCATCACCGGAAAAGAAAAGAGCGGGGATGGACTGGAAAAATTGCCGGAAGAAAGACGGTATGATCAATGATTACGATAAGTACCTCTCCATCGACGCATTAAAAATTTCCTTTACATTTTCCGTTAAGTTCAGATCCCTCATAAAACTATACAAAGCATCGAACTGCAACGCTTCCACCTGTTGCCTGATCCGCTGCACCTCATTACGAGGCAGCGGCATCCGGTTGGGATAACTGTACATAACGGCTATATGCTGTTTATTCGGCGCAATGACCAGGGTATCACCGGAAAACACGGTGCCTTCAGGAGAAAGCGCAGGCACATGCAGTATGCTGCTGCCGGGAAAATGGCCGCCGACATTGATAAGCCGCATGCCATCCCATAAAGCCTTTTCCGAACCTTTCCACAGGCTGACACGCGGCCCTTTATCGAATATCCACTGCTCATCGCGATGATGGATATAGATGGGACAGTCGAATGTGTCGGCCCAATCATTCATGTTACTGTAGTAATGCGGATGCGAGAATGCAATGGCCCGCAAGCCGCCATGGGCTTTGATAAATTCCACCGTCGGCTCGTTGAGCAAAGGAATGCAGTCCCACAATATATTCCCCTGTGGTGAAAGGATGAGAAAAGCCCGCTGTGAAATGGCAAAAGCAGGGGCGATCTCAAGTTCGTATACATGTTCACCCAGTCGATGAGTACGTACGCTGTACCTGCTCAACAGCTCAGCTTCAGTAGTCCAGCGTTGTCCGCCTTCCGGAATGTATTGCCTGTCATCGGCGCAAATAGGGCAAAGGTCATAATCAACAGATGCAGAATAATGTGTGCCGCAGGTGGCGCAGATCTTTGATTGTGTCATATATTGTTTTTTTATCTTTTTTACTAAATCTAAATTTAGTATCTTCCTGGATTAGGTAAATAATCCAGAATAAACAAAACACCTAATCCAGATATGCAAGTCCTGCAAGAGATGATCCGGATCGATGCGGCCTCCGATGTGCCCGTCTATCTCCAAATTACCAATGCATTCATCCACAACATAAGATTGGGACGATTGCGGAAAGGGCTAAAGCTGCCCGGCTCCCGCGAAGTGGCATCCCTGTTGAATATCAACCGGATGACCATGGTGGCCGCTTATGATGAGCTGCAGGCGCAGGGTTGGATAGAAATGCTTGCCAGAAAAGGAACATTCGTTAGAAATGACCTGCCGGTGCTCACACCCAGAAGAATTGCTAAAGAGGAGTCATCGTTTACCATGCCGGAAAAACCCATCTTCTCTTTCGACGAGCGCAAGATCATGCCGGTAGAGGTCTCCGACTTTCCCGAACCCGGTAAGCTTATTTTTAATGATGGGTTTCCGGACAGCCGTCTTGCGCCCATCGAGGAGCTGATCAGAAGCATGCGAAGCCTTTCCCGGCTGGCCACACATAAAAAATACCTGATGTATGGAGGCGCGCAAGGCACGGCTCTGCTACGCGAGACCCTGGCTGAATTTTTAAGCGACACGAGAGGGCTGCCCATTTCTCCCCGCAATATTCTTATTACACGCGGCGCACAGATGGGTACCTATATCTCTGCCAGCATCGTGCTCGATCCGGGAGATCATATCATCGTAGGTGAACCGGGCTATTCCGGGGCCAACCTCACCTTTCAGCAACTGGGTGCGAAGATCAATTTTGTTCCGGTGGACGAAGAAGGCCTGGATATCGACGGGGTCGAAAAGCTATGCCGGAACAAAAAGATACGAATGGTGTATGTAATCCCTCATCATCATAACCCTACGACGGTGACGCTGACGCCGGAAAGAAGGATACGGTTGCTGGAACTATCGGTGAAATATAAGTTCGCCATCATGGAAGATGATTATGATTACGATTTCCATTATGCCAGCAAGCCCATGATGCCTATGGCCAGCCTGGACAGACATGGCAGCGTGATCTACGTCGGCACATTGACCAAAACACTGGCTCCTGCCATACGGATCGGGTTCCTGGTAGCCCCGGAAAACTTTATACGGCATGCCACCTCGCTACGCAAAGCTTTAGATACACAAGGGGATAGCCTTATGGAAAACGCCATTGCCGGTCTTTATAAGGACGGCACCATCCCCAGTCATATAAAAAAATCGGTGAAGATGTATAAAGAAAGGAGGGATCATTTTTGTTCATTGCTTGCACAGGAACTGGGTGACCATGTATCATTCAAAATACCCGATGGAGGGATGTCCGTCTGGACAAGATTCCTTCATTCGGACATGGCGAAAGTTTCGAAGAAGGCCTATACCAGGGGACTGATCATCAAGGATGGCAGGGAATACGACACACCTGCTAGGCAATACAATTCCGTTCGGCTGGGGTTTGCTTCACTAAACTTTAAAGAGCAGGAACAGGCTGTCGATATATTGAAAAAGGCGCTCTGACGGGTAAAAACCGAACAATAAAACCTATTTCTTGTTACATTGCAATAAATATATCCTACAGCAATGGCAGCAAATCCTACATCTGCCCCGGTAACTGCGCTGTTCCTGGATGTTGGGGGCGTTATGCTCACCAACGGTTGGGACAGGAAGTCAAGGGAAGCAGCAGCAAAAGAATTCGGACTGGACCTGGATGATCTGAACGACAGACATCGTATGACATTCGACACGTATGAGACAGGTAAATTAAGCCTGGACGAATACCTCAAAAGCTCCGTCTTTTATAAGGAACGCCCTTTCACCATGGAAGAGTTCCGAAATTTTATGTTCAATCAATCCGTGGCCTACCAGGAGATGATCGACCTCATCAGGGCGCTGAAGACAAAGTACAAGCTTCGCATAGCCGTAGTCAACAACGAAGGCCGGGAGCTGAATGAACACAGGATAAAAAACTATAAGCTGGGAGAATTCGTGGATTTCTTTATCTCTTCCTGCTTTGTCCATTTCAGAAAGCCGGATGCAGACATCTGGAAGGTTGCGCTGGACATCGCACAGGTGCCAAAAGAGGAAGTGGTATACATCGACGACAGACCCATGTTCGTACAGGTGGCGCAGGGACTGGGGCTCAGAGGCATCGTTCACAACCACAAGAATGTCGCGCAGACAAAGGAAACGCTGGCAGGTATGGGATTGAAGCTGGATTAATTTCCAGGCAAGGGTATACCCAGGGCGCACAATTCGATCTGGTAGATATTACCCGAACCATTCAGCACGCTGTGCAGCTTTTTTTCAAATTCTTCATAACTGGAAACACCTTTTTTGCCGGTGGAGAAATCTTTTTCACTGGTGAAGAACAAATATCTGCCATCAGGGCTTATCCTCGGACTATAGTCCCTGAATGCCGAATTTACTTTTGGTCCCAGGTTCCTGGAAGGTCTCCATTTTCCATTCTTCCGGTAGCTGATATAAATATCGTAATTGCCGTATCCATCCTGCCGGCCATAAGCGCCCATTAACAAAAAGCTTTCATCCGGAGCGATCAAACAGTCCAGCTCATACGCCGGCGTGCTGACAGAATCCGTGAGATGTACGGCAGTGGTATAATGTCCATTTTCCAGCCTGGAATAATAGAAGTCGGCATCCCCTTCCCCACCCAGCGCTCCCGGCCTGTTCGAGCTGAAATAAATGGTCCCGCTGGAAGCAATCGAGGCAAAGTGTTCATCATAAGAGCTGTTGATGGTTGTATCCAGGTGAATGGGCTCGCTCCAGCCGCCATCGGTCTCTTTTTCCACCATCCATATATCATAGTCTGTTTTTAACTTCCCATCCACCGGGCGATTGGAGGTAAAGATCATTTTTTTCCCATCCGGCGAAAGCACGGGATCAAAATCCCGGTAAGTGCCCGAAAAAGGGGCCACCCGGGGTGTCTGCCATTTGCCGTCCTTATATTCCGAATAACAAATGATGTCCAGGTAAAACCGCAGAATGCTCTTGCTGAAATAACAGGTTTTTCCATCAGGAGTGAAAGAACCACCGAATTCATCATCTTTGGTGGAAATGACGCCTTCACCAAAAAGAACAGCCGTGGAAAGATCAGGCGGAAGGGGCGGCAATACACTCACCGGCACCTGGTAAATATCTCCCAGACCATTACCCGTATCGTGCAACCCCTGCTCCAATGCCGGATAAGTGAGCGCAGTCTTCATAGGCAGGACGGCAAAATTCTTTTCACTGGCAAAATAGAGCGTCTTCCCATCGCGTGATACGAACGGACTCGATTCTTCCGCGGTTGAGTTTACAGGCGCCCCGATATTCTGCGCAGGTGTCCACTGCCCGTTTTGCCGGTAGCTGATATAGAGATCGCTGCGCGGATAGCTGGCGCTGGCGCCTGCCCCTACCAATCCATCAGGCCGTCCCTGGGAAGAAAAAAGGATATAACTTTCATCCGGCGCTATAAAAGGATCCGACTCGCCATATGCAGAATTGATCGCCCTGCTCAAAGTATCCGGAGGTTGATATTTGCCGTCTGCCAGTCTCGAACGATATAAATGAGGAATACCCGTAGCTCCCGTAGAGCTATAATATAAAGTACCATCGTCCGTGATGGAACATCCCAGTTCAAAACCCGCAGTATTTACAGGTGACCCGATATTCTCGGGTTCGCTCCATCCGTTACCCGATCTCTTTACCATCCAGATGTCCGTATCCCGTCCTTTCTTTTCACCAGCCGGCCTGTTCGAAATAAAAAAGAGCTTCGAGCCGTCGGGAGAGATACAAGGATTGAAATCTTTGTATTGTCCCGAGAAAGAGGCGATCCCGGGTTTACTCCACCGGCCGTTCCTGAAATAGGAAACACAGATGACCATTGTGCTGCTTTGCAACGTCGATGGCGTCCGCTTGGTAAAATAGCAGGTTTTGCCGTCCGGCGTAAAGGTTATTCCAAATTCGTCATCTTCCGTGGAAATGGTGCCTTTGGCAAAAGTAATGGGCCGGGGGTCGTTGCTCAATAAAGACAGTAGCAGGGAGGCAGTGATGATGTTCAGCATACCCTTTAGTTTTGTGTATTAAATTTATAGTATTACACAAAAAATGGGTTACCGCTGGTAAAATTGCCTATACCCGATATACTAAAGATAGCTCAGCCACCGCTGCTGCCGTACATGAGCCCGCTTATAACGATCGTAATGCTTGCATAAAGGATATAATAGAAGGACTACCCCTACCCAGACCACGTAAACGACCCACAGGTCAAACCCATATCCTTTCAGCCCCTGCGATAGATTGACCCGTGAGGACAGTACCATATCCGATGCTTTGTGCCCCTGCAGAACGGCCGCCAGCATAGCCAATCCGTGTATCAGGAAAATATGGGTTAAATAGTAGATCATCGGTACCCTTCCAAAAACCACGATCCTTTGTCCTAACCATCTCAGCGGCGCCTCCGCAAATACCAGGAAAAGCATGGCCGGCCCAAGGGTCACCAGCAGGTACTGAAAAGAAGGCGGATATTTAGTGACTTTGAGGAATGAACAGGTGGTGAGTACGACATCACCCTGGCGCTGCCAGTGGACGGCATCGCCATAAAAATTACCGGCACGCAGAAGAAGAAAAAGACTAATAGAGCCGAAACCCAGCGACAACAAGGTCACTTTTCTGAGTTCCGGGTCGGTCGCCGGCGCGTACAAGTTGCCGAAATAATATCCGAGGGTAATCACCCCGATCCACGGCAATACAGGATAACGCATGATAAGGACAGAATGTCCAACCCGGATAGTTCCCGGATCGTGTAAGAACGTCCAGAAAAAAGAAGCGGGCCCATCACCGGGCACATGGATGCCATCCAGCAGGTTGTGCAAGCCTACCAGGATAAGACCTGTCAGCAGGATAAGACGTCTATCCATATAGATGATGACCGACAGGGCGATCATGCTGATACCTATAGCCCAGATCACCTGCAAATTATGCATGGGAAAAGCAGGATTAAAGGTCCAGGCGAAAGTCACGACAAACATCTCCAGCAGCACCAGCCATACCCCCCTGGTAAAAAGGAAAAGAGATAGCTCTTTCCTGCTGGTCTTGATACCATATAAATAGGCGGAGATACCCGAAAGAAATATAAAGACAGGTGCACAGTAGTGGGTTATCCACCGGGTGAAGAACAGAAATCCATTAGTATGGGTGAGATCGGTGGGATCGTATTGGAAAGCCTCCCGGTGAAAATAATCGCGGACATGATCCAGGGCCATGATGATCATAACCACACCCCTCAAAAGATCTATCGACTCGATACGCTGCTTAATTATAGACATAATATGCAAATAAAAAAAAGACCCGGACAAACGCCGGGCCTTTTTCTGTTTCAAACCATGTTGACCCTTGCTATGAACTATTCAACAAGTCAAAAGTATAATACAATTCAGAGAGAAAAATTGAAAATGATCTATGGGTATCGACAATCTGCTCTTCGGCCCATCTGGTTTACCCAACGGTTTGCCGCAACCGCTAATACTTAAAGGATTCCTTCACTTTTGTCAGGAACTGCTCCTTCTTCCGGCGGCTGACCTCTATTTCCGCGCCGTTGCTCATGACGATGACCCCGCCCTCGCCCCGTACATATTCCTTTACATGCAATAGGTTGATGAGAAAAGATTTGTGCACGCGTAAAAAGATATTGCTCAGCAATCTGTCATAGTCGAACAGGGGTTTGGATATCAACAGGGACTTATTGTTCGTAAAGTGAAAGACAGTGTAGCTTCTTTTCGCCTCGCAGTACATCACCTCTTCCAGCTTTACGATGGTGAATCCTCTCTGCGTAGGAAGGCATAGTCTCATCTCCATTGGTTTATTAGCTTTATTAATATTGTGTATCAGCGCTTCGGCCTGCTCGGAGCTCTTATCCTGCCGTAATCTTTTACATACACGTTCTACCGCTTCCACCAGCCTGTCTTCGTCCACCGGCTTCATCAGGTAGTCGACAGCACTGAACTGCAGCGCCTGCAGCATATATTCATTATGCGCCGTCACGAAAATGACCTCGAAATTCCGCTCGGGCAGCTCTGTCAGCATCTCCAGACCATTCTTGCCCGGCATCCGGATATCCAGGAATACTACATCCGGATCGATGTCCTCTACTTTTTCCCTTCCGGCATCTATATCCAGACAGGTAGCGGCGATCTCTACCTCCGGACAATTCCACTCCAGCATCCTCTTTAAGGTGCGGATACCATCGGGTTCGTCATCAATCAAAATTGCCTTCATACACATGGTTTGTTAGTGATTGTATTAAATCGTAGGACAACACAAGTGCCTGTACCGTTGCCTGGACTATGGCTTAAATCCCTTATTTCAAGACTGCAGCCGGCATCGAACTTCTCATTCAGGATCCTGATCCGGTGGCGCAGATTGCTGAGCCCTACGGATTGATGCGTCGGCTGATGCACCTGCTTCAGCCGCTGAGACTCCTCGATCCCGATGCCGTTGTCCTGGACAGTACAGGAAACTATTTCTCCTTCCAGTGAAAAACGTATCAACAGCTTCATCTCACCCTTCTTGTGCATCATCCCATGCCAGATGGCGTTCTCAGCCAGGGGCTGTATCATCATAGTAGGAATGAGCACATCCTCTCTGTCGATCTGATCATCTACCATGATACTAAAGGTGAAGAAGTCGCCAAAACGCAGCTTTTCCATCATCAGGTAGCTCTCCAGGTACTCCAGATTCTCATAGAGGGTAGTGAATGTTTCTTTTGATTGGTTCAGCGTAATGCGGATCATCTGGGCAAACTTGCTGAGATAACGGGAAGCTTTCTTCTGCTCGTTGTCCAGGATCATTCCTTTTATGCTGTTCAGGGAATTAAAGATAAAATGAGGATTCATCTGTGTCTGCAATGCCGACAGCTGTGCCTCCGCCAGCTGCTGGTTAATAGACGCCAGCTCCTTTTGTTTAATCTCAAGTGACCGTTGGGACTCTATTTGTTTGATCTTATTGCCTACGAGTGTGGCAATAGTGGTTAAGATCTTAATGTCCCTTTCTTTATAGTAGTCTGGTTCAGGATGCTCAGAATCAATAACGCCTATCAGTTCATTATTATGAATAATAGGAACACAGATCTCACTTAACCGGGCGATGTCATCTATCCTGTAACGCCGGTCCTTACTGGTGTTGGATATCAGCAACGGCTCTTTTTTCATCATCACATGCCCCACGACACCCTGCCCCGGCAGCACATCGAATACCTTGTCGCTAATGGCCTTGGGAGATCCCTTGGGACCAAAGGACGCTTTTTGCACCAGCCTGGTCTTATCCTCATTCCATAAGTAGATCATACAATCCACATAATTCATCCGGCCTATAAGGTTTTTCGCTACATCCCATAAAACATCCTCCACATTCTTTTTATTTGCCAGAGAAGAGGAAAAATAGTTGCTGATCTGCTCCAGCTCATACTGGCTCTTGTACTCCTCTGCCTTTATCCGTTCAAAATGCGTCTTCGCCTGTTCCTTTCTGCGGGTAAGCCCAATCCTCCATTTAAGCAGCAAATAAACACAGAGCGATAAAATCAGGACCCAGGTCACCGTAAACCATGTTTGCTTCCAAAAAGGAGGCAATATAGTTATCTTGATCTCCTTTACCTGCTCGGGCCATCTGTTGTGCGCCGAGAGCACTTTCACCTGCACCCGGTGCTCCCCTGGGGACAAACTGGAAATACTAAACGTATTCTGTGCACCCAAAGGTTGCCAGGGGGTGCTATCATTTTTTAAAATTCGATAAGCAAAGCGCTGCGTATTGCTGGTAGAGAAATTGATGCTTCCAATGGTAACAAGTATATCATTGTCCTCCCACGGCGCTTCGATCGTCTTATCCGGATAAATGTATTCCCTTACATTGCCGGCCCTGATGCCCTCAATAAAAAAGTGAGGAGGCCGCTCTTTGATAAAAACAATATCAGGATTAAAGCGCACCAGCGTAGTGGCAAAACCGATGTACAGCATATTCTCCGCAACATCATAAAAGAACTTTGCTCCATTGTTTATCGGCTGATCGGGAAATCCATCCTCCTTTCCAAAACTATAGATCTGGGAAGTAGGTATGTCAAGACAGGCAATACCTGAGTAAGTGGCCAGCCAAAGCTTGTTGCCGATGAGGACCATCGCCGATATATTATTATCGGGTAGGCCATTGTCCCTTGAAAAATGCCGGATAAACCCTTTGTTGAAATCATAGCAGGCCAATCCATTGTTGTAAGTATTCACCCAAAGATGGTTCTCATGGTCCGCTACCACGGAAGTGACCCTCCTGTCCGGCATCTGTATAAAAGGGAAAGTATCCACCACCTTATCGAATGTCCTGAGAATAGCATTATAGCGGGTCAGACCATGACCGGCTATCCAAATATTCCCGGGATGATCTTCGGTGATGATATCAGCCTCCTCTATTTTGGAATAGGGCTGCCCGTCGACGGACATAACAGCAAACTTTTTCATAGCGGCATCATACCGGTAGATATTGCTCGACGCCACCCATATATTATCATGACGGTCCTTATATATATCGGCGATCCAGTCATGGGCGCTATCCCATTTATCCAACCGCACCGGCGTCTCCCGGCCGGTGTTGAGGTTAAGCCGGACCAGGGGACCATTGAGGCCGGCGAGCAGGACGGAATCATTCAGCGCTGCAAGACAATAGATGCCGGCGTTAAGCTTGCTATTGTATCTTTCCAGGCCGATGCGCCGGGTGAACGCAAGCGTTTCCTTATCGAATACCAACAGCCCGCCATTGCCCTTGGTAGCCGCATATATATTTTTCCCCATGGCACACACATCATCCAACACGATGTTGGGAAATAAAGCCTGCACTTTGCCGGGAATAGGTGACCGCTCGACAAAACACCTGCTGTAGCCTTGTCTGAACACCCCCTTATTCGTGGCGATCCAAAGATGACTATCCCTGTCCACATAGAGATTGCGGCAGGAATACAAAGAGAAATATTTGTCCCGGGACAAATCGATATCCCCCGTAGCCGGATCGAGCTTGAGCGCGTAAAACCCCGAAGTATGGGCGGTAATATAGATGATGGTATCGCTTACAGCTTTAAGTATGCTTCGGTATCCGAACTCATCCCTCGCCACATGACAGGAGAGCTCGGTGGCCGTCTTCAAGTTTCTCGCCAGATCGATATAGCTCAGGCTGTCGCCATGATTGCTCAGGATAAAAAAACAACCCGGCTTGTGCTGAAAGAACATATAACCCTTACTGGAATAATCCAGGTAGTCCGCCAGCAAAGGAGCATCGGAAGGCTTCAGCCGTCTGAACTCTTTTTTATCTATATTATAGAAATAGAGACCGTCGATGGAAAGGATCAGCAGACGCCCGGCATCCAGCCATAGAATAGTCCTTCCAAAAGCAAAAGTAGTGGCCGAAGCCGATTCCTTCGAGTAGTGATCATAACGGTACAACAGCCGGTAGTTCCTGTCAAAATGATAAAAACCGGAGTAGGTCAGCACAAAAATATTACCCGCCTCATCGGTCTGAACATGACGGACCTCGTTATATTTATATTGATACTTTCTGTCACTGTAAGGAATAAAGATGCTTTTTATTGCACCCGTATAAGTATCGAAAATATGCAGCCCATCACTATACACGGCCAGCCGGCGCCTGTCCAGCCATATCATTCCCCGTAAATAATCCGGCTGCATGGAAGCGCTGTCGTTAGCGCTGTTCATCTGTACAAAATGACTGCCGTCAAACCTGTTGACCCCGAAAAAAGTAGACATCCAGATATATCCTGTGGAGTCTTGCGTAATATCTGTGACGACATTATGGGAAAGCCCGTCCTGTTGAGTATAACGAATAAAATTCCGTTCGTCAATGTCTTGCGCGATCAGCCCTGTTCCTGACAGTAGACAGCATAGGAGGAATCCTGCACGCATCGGCAAATCAATCAATCTCATTGGATAATAGCCAGGTTGTTTCTACGTAAAAATACTCATTTGCCCAAACAAATGCGCCTTCGGCCAGCGAATCTTTGATTCGCTTCGGTAATTAATACACTTTGTAACCGGAACCGCCAAACCGTTGGGAAACCAATGCCAACCGTTGGGATACCCTACTGATCCGGTGGTCTTAAAAAGCTCACCGGCAAAATTCCTAAGAGGCCCGCTCCCACGCCCCCGATGGGGAAAAAGCAAGTGCCGGAGGGAAAAGCAGGTTCCTGCAAGCTTTTGCGGCTTTTAATTTAGCATTCTCATTGAACCTTTAAAACACATCTTTTGGTAAAAACAGTCTTTTTGGCACTTATAACACTGCTACTCATTTTTCAAGAGGTATCTGCCCAGCGTGAAAGAGACAGTGTCACCCATTCATCTGCAGGAGATTCAATAAAAATAGTAGACCTTGACCTGGTGGTCGTAGGCTCCCGCGGCCGGGGCACCCGGAGCAAGCTGTCCACCCCCGTACCGGTGGATGTCATCCGGACAAGTGACGTCAAGCCCTTTGCACAAACCGACGTTTCCCAGATGCTGACCTATACCGTTCCCTCTTTCCAGTCCACCCGCCAAACCATCTCGGATGGCACGGATCACATCGATCCGGCGAGCCTGCGCGGCCTGGGGCCCGATCAGACACTGGTGCTGCTCAACGGCAAACGGCTGCACACTACAGCCCTGGTAAATATCAACGGTACAGTAGGAAGAGGATCGGTGGGCACGGACCTGAATACCATCCCCGCCGCCGCGATCGAACGGATCGAAGTGCTGCGTGACGGAGCAGCCGCACAATACGGCTCAGACGCCATTGCAGGTGTCATCAACATAGTGCTGAAAAAGAACTACAACGGTATCAATATATCCAGCATGCTGGGAGAGAACTTCACCAACATGCCATACAAAGGAGGGACCCGCATCAATGATGGGACTACCCAACAGATAGATTTCAGCGCCGGCTTTGCAAAAAACAACACGACCTATCTCAATGTCAGCGGACAATTCCTCCGGCGTTTCAGCACCAACCGCAGCGGCGACGATAATATCCCCCTGATCTATCTGGGTAACGCAGGCACCTTCCCCGCCAACCCCTATACAGCTTCCGGCGTAAGCGACGCCGACTACAGAAGATACCTCATGGCTGCGGATGCATCCATAATAAGAAGACAGGGATATGACCGGCACAATATCGCCGCCGGCAACTCCTACTCGCAAAATTTCAGCACCTATCTCAACGCGGGCACTAAGCTGTCCGGTCATATCGATCTGTATCTCACAGCAGGCATCGCCCACCGCGACGGCAAAGCCACCGGAAATAGCCGCAACCCCAACTCGGTAGCCCAGCAACCGGTGCTCGCAGACGGCGAACGGTACTATTACAATGGTTTTCTCCCGCAGATCGACCCAAAGCTCGATGACTGGAACCTTTTAACGGGCATGAATATCCGGACAGGCGACTGGAACATCGATATCAGCAATACAGCCGGTGGCAACGCCATCCATTATTTTGTAAAAAATTCCGGCAATGCATCCTTGCCCGCCACCGACCAGGTACAGACCCAATTCGATGCAGGAAAATTATCCTTTTTCCAAAATACCGTTAACCTGGATGTCAGCCGGCGGCTTGACTACCGCTCGGGCCACAGTCTCAACATTGCTTTCGGGGGCGAATACCGCCACGAATCCTTCCGGATCACTGCCGGTGAGCTCAGCTCTTATACCAATGGCCATAGGATCGCACATGTCGATTCCATCGCCCCTTACCCCGGACAGACAAAGTGGACCACGTTCAAGGATGTGCCACCCGCGTCCGGCGCACAGGTATTCCCGGGCTTCAAAGATGCGGATGCAGTAAAAGCCGGCAGAAATATCTATGCTGCATACGGTGACCTGGAGCTGACATTGGGACATCTGTTGCTGGATGGAGCCGGACGATATGAAGATTACGCCGAACAAGGTTTCAGCTACAGCAACCTCAGCGGCAAGCTAAGCGCCCGTTACGAACTGTCTTCCCGCTTTTCCATCAGGGGATCTGTAAACAACGGCTTTCGTGCACCGTCATTACACCAACGGTATTTTCAGAACACCTCCACCCAGTTCGTCGGCGCACAGCCCTCCAACTCCCTCACGGCAAATAATCAGAACCCCATTGTCCGGAACGCTTTTGGGATCAAAGAACTAAAGCCGGAAAGATCCACCAGCTTTACCCTGGGCGTCGTAGGAAAGATCGCCCCCGGTCTCACCTTCACTGTCGACGCCTATTTCATATCTATCAAAGACCGGATCGTACTATCCGCCCCATTCAACCGGAGCAACGGACTGGTGAATACGATCCTGAACAACGGAGGCGTCGATTCTTCCACTTCCGCACTGCAATTCTGGACCAATGCCGTCAATACGGAGACAAAAGGTATCGATGTAGTCATCACGGAAAGACTCCGCCTGGGCAAGGGATATGCGCTCATCTCGCTCTCCGGCAATTTCAATAAGAACTCCGTCGTCGGCAGGCTGCACACCAACAGCGTCATCGACAACCCAAAAAATAATCCAAGTACAACCGATCCTGGAGCCAACCCCGCAAACGATCTGGCGTTGACGCTGTTCGACCGCCAGCAGCGGGGCCGCATCGAAACAGCCCAGCCCCAAAATAAGATCAACCTTACAGTAAGCTACAACCTGCAGCGATGGGACTTTCTCGTCCGTGCAGTCCGGTTTGGAAGCGTACAAAATCTCAACAACATCGATCCCGGTCTGGTGAATAAAACCACAGGCGCTTATTTCAATGACATTGCTTTGGGAACCGACCAGACATTCAGCGCCAAGGTCACCACAGATGCAGTGGTATCCTATAAGGCTGCTGCAGGCGTGACCCTGTCGGTAGGCGGCAACAATCTGTTCGATGTCTATCCTGACAAAATATTCGTAGACCCCAGGAATAGCCTGCAGGCAGTATATACCAATCCCATACAGGGCGCTAACAAGATGCCGGGAGGATATAATTCGGCAAGGGACGCATCCAACAGGGGACGTTTTTTATTCGGTCCTAACCAGTTCGGATTTAACGGTCGATTCTTATTTACCCGTATCGTACTCGATATCAGCCAGTTTGAAAGGAGGTCAGCTGTGCATAGATAGCGGGGCGATCGGGTTTTGTTTGATCGGGTCAGGAATTACAAGCCGGTGGAAGGAGGTCCATCGGCTTTTCCTGCTTGTATATCAACATATTACGGATTTTCATCTCCCGGTTACAAACCTGACCGCAGGATGTACTATTTATAGCAGCTTATTTGTAATTACTTAAAAATTAAGTATTTTGCTAAGCGTTAACACTTAACCGTCCTTACCAATGAAGCCAATTAAACCTTTCGATATCCTTATAACCTGCTCTCTGCTCTTCACTATTACGGCCTGTCGTAAAGACGTTAGTGTAGCCGATAAAGATTCTACGACAACACAAGGCGGCGGCTCTCCACGTCCTACAGCGATCCAGCATCATGATAGTACATCACACCAGCCCGTTGGGGACAGCGCCCAGGTGACACCTCCTTTCCCGGTAACTACTCCCGTAGCTACCTCGTCCTGTAGCTTTGCACCCATCTATGGAGACACGATCATCTTTCCGCAACCGGCCGTCAATGGCCAGGACTATATTTTCAATGTCGTCAATAGTCCCGGCACAGGTAAATATTTTGCATGGCCGCAAGGCATGGTGATCGACCCCAACACGGGCGCCATCAACCTGACAAAAAGTGAAACGGGCTTGAAATATGCCATCGGCTTTGTAAGAGATGGTTCTACCGATACCTGTTTGAGCACCCTGGTCGTCGGAGGTGCAGCCTATATGGATAGCATATACGTCATTGCGGATGGTCAGACTGCAGCCCTCCCCTATTACGATGCCAACCCTGTCCTGGCCAGTGTCTGTGCCGGCGGGGGCTGTACATTTGATGTCAACGGGAAGGCAGCCAGCCAGAAAGTCATTGTCAATAAAACTACGGGTATTATCGACCTGGAAAAGACATTGAATGGCTCCGGTCTTTCGGGCGTTTTAGGCGGCGCATTCGGTCTCCTGCCCGTCAACGGATCCACCGTTACTACCACGATCTATTATAAGCTGAACGACGCCAGCAACAATGCCCTGCAGCACATCGACGTACAGTTGCAGTATTATGACACCCGGTCAGCCATCGGCGCAGGACTGCTGGGCAATGTGCTCAACAAGCTGAACAACCTGCTCAGCGGCAATATGATCAGTAACTACGCCAACCCCCGCCCTCCGCTGATCATGATCGTGCGACGTTAGCGTTTTAGATCTGCTGCGGCAATAACGCAATTTTTTACTACGTTTGGGTATATAGTCATCGGACTATGTATCTAAACTTTTATATATGTATAGGAGGCTTGCCGGTTGGCTGTGTTTCTTTTTACTGTATACCGCCGTTCTTGGCGGACCCGGCAAGCCCCTGAGTCGCATTCTGTCGTTATACCAGCGATCCGACAAGCTGTTCCATCTTACCCACTCCACATCTGACATGGACAGCACAGCCCTGGCGGGCTTTATAACCATCATCGATGACCTGGGAAAAATGGGGGATTTTGCCGGCAAAGACACCCTTCTATTTCAATCCTGGCTCAAAAAAGCAATACTTTTGGATTCGAAATCGGACTATAAAGAGGCCAAAGACGCCTATCGCCGGGCATTGGATTTTCATAATAAAAAAGATAGCCTGCTCTTCCTTACCTATATCTATACAGGCGGCAGCTACTATAACCTCAGCCATTTTGATTCCGCTAATTACTTTCTTCTCCGGGCCGACTCGCTCACTGGAGATTTCCGGGGACATGATGATGAAGTGCGGCTATACAACACGCTTGGTGTCCTCTATTTTGACAATGGGAACTACCGGCAAAGCAGGAACTATTTCAACAGGGCGCTCGGGATAGTAACAGGTAAAAAGCCATTCGATACCGCGTCGGCCACCAGCCTGCAGAACAATATTGCCGCATCCTATTACCATCTTGGGTTATACGAAGAAGCGCTGTCGATCTATAAACAGCTGCTCTCCTATCATTTGTATGGCAGCTATATATACATCAATATGGGCAATGCCTATATAAGTCTCGATAGATACAAAGAAGCCCTGACCTGCTTCCGTAAGGTAAATGCAAAAGAGATACCGAATGTCCTCAACGAAATGGGCTACGCACAGCTGAAGTTGAACAGACACGACAGCTGTACCTGGTTCCTCGATCAGCTGTTGGTGAGATCGGGGACCAAAGCGATCCCTGCCAACAACCTGGACCTGGGCACAAACCATATGTACCGGGCGGACCTGCTGGCAGAACAACGGGAATACACGCCCGCCCTGGCCAATCTCCAGCAGGCCATCATCTTCTTCTCCAGGCAATTCTCCAACGCAGATATTTATAGCAACCCCGCCAGCTTTACGGGTACTTTCGCTTACTACCGCCTGTTCGACGCCCTGTCAAAAAAGGCAGAAATATTCATGCAGCTCTACAAAGCCTCGCCGGACAGGACAGTTTATCTCGAAGCCTCGTTCAGCGCTTACCAGGCCGCACTTTCCCTCTTACGCTTTATCGAAAAGAACTATGATACGGACGACGCAAAATTGTTCCTGAAAAAAAAGAGCGGACAGGCATTTGAAGGCGCTTTGTCGGTATGCCTGGAGCTATCCCGCCGATACCCTCAAAAAAACTATATCGAACAGGCCTTTATGATCAGCGAAAAAAGCAAGGCCTCCATCATCACCGCCAACCTGGAGGAAAATACTTTCGCTCATGCACCCGGCGTCGACCCTGCGCTGATCCAAAACGAACGGAATATAAAATACAAAATAGCCCATCTCAATGTCAGGAGTGAAGGAACGACGGATAAAAAAGAATTGGAAGCCATCGATCGGGAAAAGACAGATTACGAGATCTCCCTGTCCCGTTTGCAAAAACAGCTGGAACAGAATGGAGCTTATTACAGACTGAAGTATGAGGATTCCGGTCCGGGCATTGGTGAATTACAGCGACAGCTGAAAAACAACCAGGCCCTGATCAGCTTTTACGCTGCAGGCAATGTCCTGCACACTTTCATCGTCACCAGAAAAAATTTTAGCTATATACGCATCGACTCCCTGTCCCGTCTGCAACAGGACGCGGAAGCCTGGATCAATGCTTTAAAATCGACGGAAAATGGAAGAAAGTTCAAGGCAGGCCATCTGGGTGAGCGCTTATATCAAATGCTGATAAAACCCATACAGCAGCAGGTGGCTTTTCAAGATGAATGGATCATCATACCCGACGGGTTCCTTTACTTCCTCCCATTCGAGTCATTACCGGCAGAAGATGGAACAAAAACCTTGCTGGAGACAACTACCATCAGCTACCGGTTTTCCTCCCGGTTATTGACCTCTCCCGCCGGCGCGGCTGTCTCTTCACCCATGCGTATCCTCTCTTTTGCACCCTTCGCCGGCGGTGGACAGGATACTCTTTTTACCGCCTTGCCGGCCAGTGGTGAAGAGATCGCCGGACTACAGGGAGCCCGGTATATCAACGACCAGGCTACCAAAACACAATTTCTGAAAGAGATCAATAAATATCCCATCGTACACCTGGCCACCCACGCCATCTCCTCCCCCATCAATGCAGCCTCGTCTTTCATCGCATTTTATCCTGTAAAACATGCCCCTATCGAAGACTGCCTGTTCCTCGAAGAATTGTATGGGCTGAACATGAATGCCACCAGACTGGTGATTATCAGCGCCTGCGAGACGGGCCAGGGAGAACTGGTGGCCAAAGAAGGGGTGATCAGTCTGTCACGGGCCTTTGCCTACGCGGGCTGCGCCAGTACGATCAACAGTCTCTGGAAAGCAGACGATAAGGCCACTTCCTATATTCTCCAACGATTCTATATCCATCTTCAGAAAGGTGATACCAAGGCAAAAGCCTTACAACAGGCAAAATTGGATTACCTGGCCAGCGATGCCATCAACAAAAGCCCTGCCTTCTGGGCGCATCTGGTCTTAATGGGAGATACCTCGCCTGTATACAGACAACGGGAGGTAAACTTTCTCTGGGCTTTATTACTATTGCCGGTGGGAGCGATTGTCGTTTACTTATTTTCCTTGTATTGCACCAGCCGCAGGTCCAGGAAAGACATTTTGGCGACCTTATCGTGGAATAAATGATCTTTATTGGCCCTGATCTTCTCCAGGATAGGAAGGGCCTCATTCACCTTATTTTTTGCCAGCCAGCTGATGGCAAGATAATATTGGGCCTCGTCCTGGAAATAGTCGCTGCCGGACTGCGCATTTACGGCCATCACCTGCTCGAAATGCTCGATAGCGTCATCATATTTCTTCAGTTCGAGATCGGCCATGCCGGCAAGAAAATCCATTTTATTATCCCTTTTCGACGCATTGAAACCGGAGAGAACTGCATTCCAATCCCTGGTATGATAAGCCTTTTCCACCGCATTCTCATCCCCTGCGCCACGGCTCGTACCCAGCTCATAGGAAGAATAATATTTATTGTACAGACTGCCGGAGCTGATCGTGGCATATTTGTAAAAAGCTGCACCGCCTGCAACCAATACGAGAATAGCAGCAATTTTTGCGATATTACGGGACATCCGGCGGACGATGCCCCCTGTTGGTTTTACGACGATGGCCTGCTGTATTTTCCATTCTTCCTTAATGGTGGCGACCTGCTGCTGCAGACCGGCTTCCTGTATGGCATCTACGGCCAGCAGGAGGTAATTCCATTCCCGGGCAGCTTCAGGATCATTGCTGAGCAGCTGCTCCATCTCAGGAGAGCTTTCGCCCTGAAGGCTTTTATCGAGGTGATCTATCAATGCCTGATGTTGTTCCATAGGTTAACTATTTAAATACTTCGCCCATCTGCCTGGCAATAGCCGGGCTGCCTTTTATAAGCCCTGTCAGCGATTGCAGGCACTTGTATTTCTTATTTCTTACCACCTGCTCGTTCTCATAAGGCAGGTGTTCGACAATCTCTTTCATCGACAGGTCTTCATAGTAATACAACAGGAGTATCTTCTTACAAGGTTCTCCCAGCTGATGGACCAGGTCCCGCAGCTGTCTCCTTTTTTCAAGATCGCTGATCTGCCAGCTGATGTCCGCCTCCTCCTGGTCACGGCCACGTTCGAATAATTTTTCCCGGTGGTCTGATCGCTCCCGCTTCTTCAATTCGTTGAACCAAATATTCCTGGCGACAGATACCAAAAACGTTTTAATGCTGGCCTCCATACGGTATTTTCCCTTTTTCACCACATCGATAAAGGATATCACCGTTTCCTGAAAAACATCGTCGGCATCCTGCTCACTTCCTCCGTATTGAAAAATAAAAGAGCTGGTCGAGGCGGCGTATTGTTGATACAGATATAGGATGGCCTTATTCAGGTCTTGTTCTTCCCTGATGGCGGCCAACAGCTCGGCATCACTATATTTTCCTGCGACTTTCATATATTGGTAAATTCTAAGAGACGAAATGTAACTGGCAGGGACGGAGGGTTAAGGGTTTTTCTATGCCCATTAGAAACGAAATGATCGTCATTCAATTGTATGCGAGTGAGTTATAGAAGTCCGCAGCTCACATCAAGATGATAATGAGCAATTTACCGTAATCGGGCCATTTTAGCAAAAGGTATTTATCTTCCGGAAGGCATATATCTCTCCACCCGTACTGTCACTACATCCCAGGGGGCCAGTGTAATAGCGCCATTTACCGGACCTAAAGGCAATTCCGCCGTATTGCTATAATGCATCGCCCCTACCTGTGCGGGCCATTGTAAAGAAGTACTTGTCTGCTGTCCCGATGCGTTGAACAGGGTAACGATCCAGGCCTTGCCATCTTCGCTGGGTTTCAGCACTTCCACCACCACATCCGCTGAGCTCAGCGTCAGCTTTGGACGTGTATGATCCTGCCCGGTGGCCTTTGTCACGACCAATGTCTGAGTCAGATCCGCGGCAAATCGATGTGCCTCCGCAGGATGGAAGTCTCCATGTGGCCGCAAAGCATACCGGAAAGTAATGATCCCATCCTGGTAAGCCCTGTAATTGGTCTCCCAATGATTGTTCAGGGCCCATGAATACAGTTTTTGTGTAGGCTCGATATGATGCCGCCATACATCGGGATTGGTCTGGCCTCCCAGCATGGTAGCGGTGATACCCCCGACTTCGATCAATGGTGCATCCAGGGTAACCCATGTAATACCAAGGCGGTCATTGCTGACGTCGGCCCATTGACCCGCTTCCAGCCAGTTCTTACAGGCACCGGGTATCTGGTCAATCTCCGGCCGCATCACGGCAAAGGGGATATCTATTTTTACGGCGCCCCCCGCAACATTAAAAGGAAAGCCAAAATTGACACTCTCTTTTCCACCGGTATTGGCCCAGGCATAATCTCCGGGATGAGGATTCAGTTCCGCACGCTGCTTGTCGAGGATATTGGTCATTTCCACATGATCAAAACCATTCACCAGCCGTATCTCGCGGGTCAGCTTATTACAGCCGGGCGCCGTCGAAGAAATGAGAAGCGTCGAGAGCACAGGCCCCTTCTCTTTTACGGTGATGGTCACCTGCCCATTGCTTTGCAGGTCGGCCAGGTTGCTGCCATGAAGAAAAAGATAATCATTTGCATAATTGCCGGCGGCAGAGTCTATAAAGTTGTTGTCGATGCCGCGGTTGCGCACACTCGAAATGGCGCCCGTAACGGGATCGATCATCACCTGGATAAGACCATTATCCAAAATATTCCCACTTATCCGTACCTCCCTGACAGACGGCATCTTTTTCGATGGCGTCCCCGAAATAAAGTATCTCTTTGCCGCAAAGGCCGGTACATCCGTAGCAACAAAAGCCAGCTCTCCCGTAGAGAGACGTTGCGCCGGCACCTGCACACCCTGTCCATCTTTTACATAGTCGCCTTGCACTGAGAGCTCCCGTGACACCAGCACCAGGTCAGTCCGGGTCCAGGAATGCGTGTTGAAGACATCGATCGCCCCGGCAGGAACAGCTGCACCCTGCGAACGCACAGCCTCCGCCAATAACCTTCTCGACAGCGTATCGGCCGTGGCAGCATAAGACCTTTTGATATCCCACTGCTCGATGGTCTTTTGAGCCAGGGGGTTGGTAACACTCATGTCCGCCCCCCAGGTATGTTCCGAATACAACAGCACATGGCTCCAGGCATCATTGAATGTATCCCTGGGATAATTACCCGGGTCGGTGATAGACCACAAGGCTTCCGCCTGGGACAAACGGGAAGAGCTGTTCCTGTTCTGACTTGTCTCAAAAGCCGAAGAGCCGGCCCCGTCCTCCCAATAGCCTGTCCAATCTCCCTGCACAACAGGAAGACGATCGCCATACGCCTTTTCAAACGCGCTGAATGCCCGGCTTGTGGACGAAATGATAAAGTGAGGCCATACATATCGCTGGTTCCACTCCTTTACGAAATCACTGATCTCCATTTCCGGAACGGCGTTGTCACCATGACCGCTCCACCGGATATAGGACATGTCATAAGGATACCTGATATTCCTCAATACCTCGGCATAGGAGGCCACAAATGTGGCCGACAGGTGCGGGAGGCCATGCGACAAAGCATATCCCTTATAAGGCATCCATACCAGCAGCTTCTCCTTACCCGAAGGAGAAAGCCAATAGAATGGTTTGTTCTCCCAGGCAGGCAGAATATCGCCTATGCGATCGAAATAATTGGGCGCCGCAGAAAAATATTTGATGCCCGCCTGCGCCATAGCCGTCACCGTCCCCCATGTGTACCCCGGCACATCGCTGATCATAGCAGCATCCACCTTCACACCCGTCTGCTGCTCCAGGGTCTTGGAGAACTTAAAAAGACGCAGCAGCTCTTCAGGCCGGCAAAGCCCTGTAAGCGTATTGATATACATGCCGTTCAAAGCCACGCCCCCATCCTTCAACGCATCGATAAGATCCTTTTTCTGCTGATCGCTCATCCGTCGCAGAAAAAGATCGGCGACATAAGTTCCTTCCAGGTTCCAGACAAACCTGGCTCCTTCCGGGTAATCCTTTGTTTTGCGCGCATATTCGATGCCCTTCAGCAGATTGTCGATCTGCTTTTTCTCCACGGCCGTCTGTATCTCCGTATATCCTATATCGTTATGTGAATGAGGGAGAATATATACTGTCTTCAATACAACGGGCTGCAGGGTTATCGTCCTTTCACCGATGAGCTTCCGGTCTTTTTCCAAAGTGACCGTCAGGGCAGAATCCTTCGTTACCATGGGCACACGTATCTCCCACTGATTGTTACCTTCCATCATTTGCTGCACTTGCGGGGTCAGACCGGCTATTTTCACGGTAAGCGTCCCGGGATTACCCGTATTCAGCAGCGATAAAGCGGCAGATTGATACAACATCCCTTCATGCCGGAAGACGAAAGGCAAACCCTTTACCCCGGAAAGGAAAACCTGGGAACGAACAGGCTGTAGCGTAATCCCATCAGGCGCCTGCAGACCCACCCAGTCGTAGAGAAACCAGCTGCCCGACACAGTAGTGATGCCGATATTATTGTCTCCCTTGAGCAACATACCGGTGGGAAATACAAGAGTGAACGCATATTTTTTCCCTTTGGTGACATCCCCATAAATAGCCTCTCCCGCACCATACGGCAAGGTCTTCTCCAATATATGTCCATTGATGGTGATGTTCAGCTTATCACTGGCATAATTATGCGAATCGAGCAGCCTCACCTCCAGCCGGCAGCTGTCTGCAGAAGGAAGATCCTTTATCCCAAAAAGAATGGAAAACCGGTGTTGCTGAAGACCCGCCCAGACATCGTCAGGACCGGGATGAACAAACGGCCAGTCTGTACTTTCATGACTACGGCCGATGATAAAAATGCCGTCCTTTTCGAACTTTGCGCCGTATTGAGGAGCGCCGGCAAACTCGACCATACTGTTGTCGGGCTTACCGATCTGCCAGAGATACCTCCCCTTATTCTGAGCATAGCTGCGAACACAAAATACTGCAATGACCGACAGGAAAAGAACAGCGTGCCTCATACAAGTATATTAGAATGTTCAAACATACTTACATTACTCCAAATAAAAAAAATTACAGCGCGACAACTTTTGCAAGCACTACCTTTTTCTGCATCCCCAGCCGGCGGCGTCCGGGTAGTGCGGCAAACCGGAGACTGTTGATGGGCACAACACCGGCGCTTCTGGAAAGATCACCGGGTCCCGGGTGGAGTATCCTGTAATGTATCGTCCCTTTGATAAATCTGATCAGGTCGGGCAGGCAGCGTAGAAGAATCTTCATAAAATGATGGCCACCTAAAACATGCCATTTAGTTTGGCATTAATTATCAGTATCTTATAGAGCCATCAACGGGAGATATTTCCCATTTACGGAATGGCGCTGGAAAATTTTGCAGCCATCTCCGTCAGTTGCCGGAGATAAGCATCCGTCACCGCTTGTTTCCCATCCACCAACGCGCTGCCGATGCCAAAGGCCACGGCGCCTGCCTTATGATAATCCAATATATTCTCCAGGTTGACCCCACCGGTAGGCATTAAAGGTATATGCGGCAAAGGACCACGCAGGTCCCTGAAATAAGCGGCGCCTACCGAGGCAGGAAATACCTTGATGATATCCGCACCACTCCTGTATGCCGTGAGGATCTCCGTAGCCGTAAAAGCGCCGGGAATGCTGACGGCCTGTGATTGTTTGGTGACCTGGATAGTTGGTATATCCAACGTGGGAGAGATGATAAAACGGGCGCCCGCATCGATGGCCGCCCGCGCCTCTCCTGCATCCAGTACGGTTCCCGCCCCCACCAGCAGCCGGTCGCCCATGCGGACACATAAATCCCGGATGACGGCCAGTGCATCAGGAGAGTTCAGGGTGATCTCCAGGCAACGAATACCTCCCGCATGCAATGCAGCGGCTATATCAGGCGCCGCATCCGGCCTGACACCACGTACAATAGCTACTATCTTATTTTCGAGGATTTGCTGCAGGGTGGTTGATCCATTCATAAAATGCCTTTTTATACGTGTCGGAAATAGGGATCATCCTGTCCCTTATCCGTATCTGATCTCTTTCGATCGACTCGATCTTGTCCAATGCTACCATGAACGATTTGTGCACCCGGCAGACAATACCCGGATGGATCTCATCTTCCAGCTCTCCAAAGGTCTGCAGTGTCATGATGGGCTTGCCTGCTGTATGTATCTTCCGGTAATCCCGCATACCTTCGATATACAACACATCGCTCAGCATCAGCTTTTCCAGTCTGTGCTCTGTCCGGATAAAAATAAATTTCTTTTCCACAGCCAGGAGTGTCTGTCTGGACAAATTGTTCCGCACCTTCTCCACAGCCTGCAAAAACCGTTCGAAGGTATAAGGCTTCAGCAGATAATCCGCTACGTTCAGCTCGTATCCTTTTAAGGCATATTGATCATAGGCCGTAATAATGATCACCTGGCAGGACAGCATACCCGCCTCCAGCAGACGGATGCCGGAGAACTCTCCCATATTGATGTCCAGGAAAACCAGGTCGATGTCCAATGGATAGGTCTTCAGGTATACCAGGGCATCCAGGCCATTGTCGAACACGGCAGACAGATGAAGGAATGAAAGCTTTTCTATATAATCTCTCATTTTCTCCTGGGCCAGCGGCTCATCCTCTACTATTATACAATTAACGGGCACTCCCATTCAACGTAAGATTTGCTTTATAGATATCATCTGCATCAGAAATCTCCAGCACGTGGCTGTCCGGATACAGCAATTTAAGCCTTTTTTGGATCAGGTCATTTCCCAGACCGCTGTGGTCCGGTGGCCCATCCTGCTGCCGGCCATGACTGTTCTCACAACAAAAGATCAGCACATCCTTTTCGATGCGTAAGGATATTCTTATCAGTCCCTTCTTTTTGTTGTCCGCATGCTTAAACGCATTCTCGATAAAAGGTATGAATATCATAGGTGCGACGATCCAGCCGCGGGGCTCACCTTCCACTGTATAATGAATATGATCCGGGTTGGCCGTCCTTATCTTTTGCAGATCGATATACTTACCGATGTACTGCACCTCCTTTTCCAGCGGTACCTCCTCCGACCTTGTCTCATACAGCATAAAACGCAGGATCTCGGATAACTTATTCAGATAGGCCGATGCCATATCCGGATCCCTCCCTATCAGCACATCGATGTTGTTCAACGTATTGAAAAGAAAGTGCGGATTGAGCTGGGACTTCACCAGCGCCAGCTCCATTTCATCATTCCTTTGCATCAATCTCTCTTTCAAACGGATGTCCCCATACCAGGAGACGAAGCCTTTCATGACAAGGGCAATGACGCCATGGATAAATGTCAGCACCGATACAGCTACAAACATAGGCAGTAGTTCGCCGGCCGATAAGGGCTTCTTTAAAGGAGGGTCCAGATATACCAGCATCACCGGGAACAGGGAAACCAATGCTACCACTGCCGGGGCCGCCCACAACAGCGTCACCATTTTTTTCCGTTGCAGCAGCCGGGAAAAGATAAATGTATAAAAAATATAAAAAGACAGCGCGGCCGGGAGTATAGCAGTCCACAACAGCGGGGGTCTGAGCAGCCAGTACAACACCGTTGAAAAAGACCTATTCCTACCGCCGATAGCAACCAGTCGTAGGATAGTCGCCAGCAGTAACAGGTACAGCAGCCAATAACCAATGTGTAATAAGACGACAAACCATTTTTTCACGTGCGGAAAGTTAAGACTTATCTTTTTTCGATCTGTAAAGGATATAGCTCAGAATGATAAATACCGCAAAATAGACCAGGGCCCACAAATGAATATTGACGGAAGGAAGACGATTGCCTTTTATATTCCTGAGATACTCAAGCGCACTGTAATTATAAGGGATCGTATACCCATATTCCCATTCGATGGCGATCACGGAGGCAACATACACGGCGATCCCTGCACCCAG
>Ga0207695_10002249_pt1 | contig 28926 bp, 28 predicted proteins | sample KBSC54metaG_FD_184354 | JGI IMG/M metagenome (GOLD analysis project Ga0207695, IMG submission 184354) | Corn rhizosphere microbial communities from Kellogg Biological Station, Michigan, USA - KBS C5-4 metaG (SPAdes) (version 2) | ecosystem: Host-associated > Plants > Roots > Rhizosphere > Soil...
GGGCTCGCCAAGGACTACAAGCCCATCGTCTATCCGAAGCCGGACGGGGTGCTGTCGTTCGACAAGCTCTCCAGCGTGTTCCTGTCGAACACCAACCACGACGAGAACCAGCCGGCGCACCTGAAGCTGCGCGACCCGGCGGTGCCGATCTCGATCAACCTGCCGGAGTATGGCGAGCCGGCCAGGCTCTACTGCCCGGCGGGGGTCTACGAGGTGCTCTACGACGACAAGGGCGAGAACCCGAAGTTCCAGATCAACTTCCAGAACTGCGTCCACTGCAAGACCTGCGACATCAAGGATCCGTCGCAGAACATCGTGTGGACCACGCCGCAGGGCGGCGACGGGCCGAATTATCCGAATATGTAACCACGCGGCTTAGTTTGTGACGGAACGCCGCCTTGCCGCGGCCATCCTTAGGTCCGAAGGTCCGCCCATGCGCCTTTCCCTGCTACTCGCCGCCGCCGCCCCGCTCGCCTTCCTCTGCGCCTGCGCCACTGCGCCGGCGGGCTCAGGCTCCGGGCCGGGGCCCACCGCACTGGCCGCCAATGTCTCGCCCTACGGCATGTTCCTGGCCGGGGAGTCGGCGCTGAACAACGGCCGCAGCGGCGACGCAGCCCGGTTCTTCGACCAGGCCCGCACCGAGACCGGCGACGCCATGATCGGCGAGAAGGCCTTCACCGCGGCGCTGCTGGCCGGCGACATCCAGAAGGCTTCGGCCCTGGCGCCGGTGGGCGACGACGCCTCGGAGGCCGGCAAGCGGCTGGGCAAGCTGGTGGTGGCCGTGGAGGCCATGGCCGACGGCAAGGGCAAGGAGGCCAAGGCCCTCCTGGCCGGCGATTCCATCGCCTTCCCGCACAAGTCCGCCGCGGCCCTGCTGGCCCCCTGGGCGGCGGCGGAAGCGGGCGATGTGGAAGGCTCGCTGGTGCGGCCGCAGGTGCGCGGCGACCGGCTGGTGGACTATTTCGGCCAGCTCGGCCAAGCGGCGCTCTACGAACGCGCCAAGCGCAACGACGAGGCGGAGACCGACTTCAAGGCCCTGGTCTCGGTGGCCAACCCCACGGAGATGGCGGTGCTGGCCTACGGTGGCTTCCTGGAGCGCCGCGGGCGGAAGGTCGACGCGCTGGCGCTCTATGGCGAGCAGCTGGCCCGTGAGCCCGACAGCACCGCGGTGAAGGCCGCCCAGGCGCGCGCCTCGGCCGGCAAGCCCGCGCCCCCGATGCCGACCTTGCGGGAAGGCGCGGCACAGGCGCTGCTGGCGCCCTCGGCCACCATGATCGCGGCCAAGCAGACCCAGCTCGCCCTGGCCTACCTGCGCCTGATCCTCAGGCTGGACCCGGATCGCGACGAGGCCTGGGTGATGGTCGGCGACCTGATGCAGGGCGCGGGCGACGTCGACGGCGCGCGGGCCGCCTATGGCCATCCTAAGCCCGGCTCCATGGAGTACCCGGCCGCGCAGGCCAAGCTCGCCTGGAGCTACCAGAACGCCGAGGACAAGGAGACCGCGCTGAAGCTGGCCCGGACCGCGGCCGCCGGCGGCGGCTTCGACGCGCGGGTGACGCTGGCCGACCTGCTGCGTTCCGACGAGCAGTACCCGGAAGCCGTTCAGGTGCTGAGCGGGCTGATCGCCGACAGCAAGACGCCGGATTGGCGGCTGCTCTATTCACGGGGCGTGGCCTATGAGCGGATGAACCGCTGGCCGGAAGCGCAGGCCGACCTGCAGGCGGCGCTGAAGCTGCGTCCCGACGAGCCGGAGCTCCTTAACTACCTCGGCTACTCCTGGATCGACCGCGGGGAACACCTGGCCGAAGCCCGGGCGATGATCGAGAAGGCGGTGGCCGCCGACCCGCGCTCCGGCGCCATGGTGGATTCCCTCGGTTGGGCCTTCTACCGGATGGGCGACTACAAGCAGGCGGTGGAGAAGCTCGAACAGGCCGTCGAGCTGGAAGCCGGCGACCCGGAGATCAACAACCACCTCGGCGACGCCTACTGGAAGGTCGGGCGCAAGGACGAGGCGCAGTTCCAGTGGCGACGTGTGCTGACGCTGAAGCCGGACAACAAGATCAAGGCCAGCGCCGAGGCCAAGCTCGCCTCCGGCCTCGGCCCTGACGGTCCCACTCCCAAGCTCGCCGGCAGCTGATCCATGGCGCGCGCGGCCCTCGCGCCCGCCAAGGTCAACCTGTTCCTCCACGTGGGCGCGCCGGGCGAGGGCGGCTACCACCCGATCTGCAGCCTTATGGCCTTCGCCGACATTGGCGACCGGGTCTCGACCTTCGACGCCGAGGCCCTGGCGTTGCGGGTGGCCGGGCCGTTCGCGCGGGACCTGGCCGCGGAGGGCGACAACCTTGTTCTGCGCGCGGCCCGGGCGTTGATGGCCGAGGCCAGGCGCCCCTTGCCGCCCGTCGGCCTCAGCCTTGAGAAGCGGCTGCCCGTGGCCTCGGGGCTGGGCGGCGGCTCGAGCGACGCGGGCGCGGCCCTGCGGCTGCTGCGCGAGGCCTTCGGGCTTTCCATGGACAACAGCCGCCTGGAGGCGCTGGCGGCGTCTCTGGGCGCGGACGGGGCGGCGTGCCTGTGGGGCGCGCCGGCGATCGCCGAGGGGCGCGGCGAGCGCCTGTCCCCGGCGCCCGGCCTGCCCCCCCTGGACGCGGTGCTGGTCAATCCGCGGGTCGCGGTGGCGACGGCGGCGGTCTACCGCCGCTTCGACGCCGACGGGCGTTTCGGCGAGGTGACGCGGCCCACGGCGCCGGCGGCCTTCGAGGACGCCGCCGATCTCGCCGCCTGGCTGGCGGGCCAGCGCAACGACCTGCAGGCCGCGGCGGTGGCCGTCGCGCCGCCGGTGGGAGCGGTGCTGGAGACGCTGGCGGGCGAGCCCGAGGCCCTGCTGGCCCGCGTCTCCGGTTCCGGCGGCACCTGCTTCGCGCTCTGCGCCAGCGACATCGAGGCGGAGAGCTTGGCCGAGCGGCTGGAGGCCATGGCGCCCGGCTGGTGGGTGCAGCGCTGCCGCCTGGGCGGCCCCTGGCCGGACCCCGCCTAGGCTTGCACCACCTCGCCATGCAGGTTGAGGTCGAGGCCTTCCACCTCCACGTCCTCCGGCACGCGCAGGCCGATGGTGACCTTGATCACCAGCAGGATCACGAAGGTGACCACCGCGCAGTAGGCGAAGGTCGCCCCGATGTCCTCGAGCTGCAGGATCATCTGCCCGAAGTTGTGGTCGTGGATCCAGCCCTTGGACGCCGAGTTGATGGCGTTGGAGGCGAAGACCCCGGTGAGCAGGGCGCCGAGCGCGCCGCCCACCCCGTGCACGCCCCAGGCGTCCAGCGCGTCGTCGTAGCCGATCATCTTTTTCACGTGGACCGCCGAGATGTAGCAGACCACGCCGGCCGCGACGCCGATCAAGAGGGCGTCCATCGGGTTCACGAAGCCGGAGGCCGGCGTGATGGCCACCAGCCCGGCCACCGCGCCGGAGATCATGCCCAGCACCGAGGGCTTCTTGTGGATGATCCACTCTGCGGACATCCAGGCCAGAGCCGCCCCGGCGGTGGCGATCTGGGTCGCCACGGCCGCCATGCCGGCCTGCACGTTGGAGGTGACCGCCGAGCCCGCGTTGAAGCCGAACCAGCCGACCCACAGCAGGCTCGCCCCGATCACGCTGTAGGCCAGGTTGTGGGGGGCCATGTTCTCCACGCCCAGGCCCTTGCGCTTGCCGAGCATCAGGGCGGTGACCAGGCCCGCGGTGCCGGCGTTCAGGTGCACGACGGTGCCGCCGGCGAAGTCCAGCGCACCGGCCTTACCGAGCCAGCCGCCGCCCCAGACCCAGTGGGCGATCGGGCAGTAGACCAGCAAGAGCCAGGCCCCCATGAAGGCCAGGAAGGCGGAGAACTTCATCCGGTCGGCGAGCGCGCCGGCGATCAGCGCCGGGGTGATGATCGCAAAGGTCATCTGGAAGAACATGTAGACCGACTCCGGGATGGTGGGCGCCAGCGCACTGGTGGCGTTCAGCCCCATCGGCCCAAGCAGCAGGTACTTCACGCCACCGATAATGGCGTTCTTCGAACCGCCGTCGGTGAAGGCGATGGAATAGCCCACGACCATCCACAGCACGGTGATCAGGGCTGTGGCCGCGAAGCTCTGGGCGAGCGTCGCCAGGATGTTCTTCTTGCGCACCATGCCGGCGTAGAAGAGGGCCAGGCCGGGGATGGTCATCATCAGGACCAGCACCGAGGAGGTGAGCATCCAGGCGGTGTCGCCGGTGTCGATCTTGGGCGGCGCGGGCGCGGCGGCCGGGGCCGCAGCACCGGCGGCGGCGGGCGAAGCCGCGGCGTCCGGCGCGGCCACGGGAGCGCTTGCGGATGGCGCCGGCGGTCCCGGCGCCGGTGTCTGAGCCGGTATCTGGGCCATGGCGGAACCGGCGAGGGGCCCCCCGATCACGGCGGCGGCGAGGGCGAGTCCCGCCAGCCCTCTCAATGCGATGAGTTTCATTTTCAACTATCCCCTTGAATTCGCTAGAGCGCCGCGGCGCCGGTCTCGCCGGTCCGGATGCGCACGGCCTCCTCGACGTTGAGGACGAAGATCTTGCCGTCGCCGATCTTGCCGGTGGCTGCTGCGGCCTTGACCGCCTCCACCGCCTTGCCGACCGCGGCGTCGTCCACCACCGCCTCCAGCTTCACCTTGGGCAGGAAGTTCACCTGGTATTCGGCGCCCCGGTAGATCTCGGTCTGGCCCTTCTGCCGGCCGTAGCCCTTCACTTCCGAAACCGTCAGGCCCTCGACGCCGGCGCCCACGAGCGCTTCGCGCACGTCGTCCAGCTTGAAGGGTTTGACGATCGCCATGATCAGTTTCATCCGCTCGCTCCCGCACGGCCCCGAGGTCGGGCCGGCCACCGGTGTTGACGTGGTTCCGCCGCGGGTTTTCCCCATCCCCGTCTCGCCGCGGTCGGCTGACGCTACCGGTGGATCGGGGGGCGCGCGGCCCGGTGGGCGCGGGTACCGGGGCAAGAAGCTGGAGCTCGCCCGTTTCCTGGGCGGCCTTCGCACGACATGCCCGAAAATTGGGCGATTGAGCGGTCGAGCGGGATTGTTCTAGGGTAGGAGCCGCCCGTTCACGAAGCCGTGACACGGAAACCTGGACCTGACGACACGTAGAAGCCGCGAACTGCTGCGATAACTCACGCGTTCGGAGACCGAACGTTTCCTATCAACTCGAGGACCTTGATGCTGATCCACCGCCTGTTGACCGCGACCGCGGCCGTCTCCCTGATCGCCGGCGCCGCCATGGCCCAGGCTCCGGCCGCCGCTCCCGCCGCCCAACCCCCCGCGGCCCCGGCCCCCGCGGCCGCGCCGGGCGCGAAGCTGGTCCCCAACGGCGATCTGATCACCACCCTTCGGCTTTCGCCGCAGTTCACCGTCTTCGTGAAGGCGCTGGACGCCACCAATCTTTCGGCCCTGCTGAAGTCGAGCACCAGCCTGACCGTCTTCGCTCCCACCGACGCCGCCTTTCCGCAGTCCAAGCTGGACAGCCTGATGGCCGACAAGGCGGGGCTGCAGAAGATGCTGCTGCACTATGTGATCAACGCCAGGGTCGACTCCTCCAAGATCAAGGGCACCCACGGCCCCTGGCCGTCGGGCGCGGGGGACCAGATCGTCCTCGACGGCGTCGGCGACACCTTCAAGGCCGACAACGCCAACATCATCCAGCCCGACGTGATGACGTCCAACGGGGTGATCCATGTGATCGACGCCCTGATGATCGCAGGCTCCGTGCCCGCGAAGCTGCCGGACGCCGCCGCCGAAGCCGCGCCGGAGCCCGCGGCGGAAGCCGCGCCGCCGCCGAAGCCCGCGGCCAAGGCGCCCGCGCGCAGGAAGAAATGAACCTTCACCGGCGTGGGGCTTTTAAGATGCCGACGAGGCAATTGGAGTCCCCCGCCATGAAGATCGCCAACCTGCTCACCGCCGCGGCCGTCACCGCCTTCATCAGTGGCGCGGCCTACGCTCAACAGACCACCACGACCACCACCACGACCTCGCCGGCGTCCAGCGCGTCCACCGACGCGACGGCTCCGGCGGCGACCACCGGCACCGCCACCTCGACCTCGGTCACCACCACCGACCCGTCGGGCGCCTCGGTGACCAGCACCACGACCACCAACGGGCCGGTCCCGGACACCCCGGCGAACCGGGCGAAGTACGGCGGGCCGATGTCGCACGCTGGCCGGCATACCGCCCCGCGCGGCAACTGATGGCGGCCGTTTTCCGCCCGCGCCATTCCGGCGTCCGGGCGGGTTGAAGCCGAGGTCGGCGGGCCCTATGGTCCGCCGACTTTTTTTGCGCCTGCGAACAGCTCCAATCCATGCCCGACAAGCCGCTTTCGTTTCAGGACCTGATCCTGAAGCTGCACGACTATTGGAGCCGCCAGGGCTGCGTGATCCTGCAGGCCTATGACGTCGAGGTGGGGGCGGGCACGCTTAACCCCGCCACGGTGCTGCGCGCCTTGGGCCCCAAGCCCTGGAAGGTGGCCTATGTGCAGCCCTCGCGGCGGCCGGCCGACGGCCGCTATGGCGAGAACCCCAACCGGCTTCGCCAGCACCACCAGTACCAGGTGATCCTGAAGCCCAATCCGCCCAACCTGCAGGCCCTCTACCTGGGCTCGCTGGAGGCCATCGGCATCGATCCGCGCGTCCACGACATCCGGTTCGTGGAGGACGACTGGGAAAACCCCACCGTGGGCGCCTGGGGCCTCGGCTGGGAGGTGTGGTGCGACGGGATGGAGATCACCCAGTACACCTACTTCCAGCAGGTGGGCGGGCTCGACGTCTTCCCGGTGGCGGGCGAACTGACCATCGGCCTGGAGCGGCTCAGCCTCTACCTGCAGAACGTCGATAGCGTCTACGACCTGCGCTACAACGACGAGTTCACCTACGGCGAGGTCTTCCTGGCCAATGAACAGCAGTTCTCCGCCTTCGAGCTGGAGGTGGCCGACGTCGAGGTCTTCAAGCGTCACTTCAAGGATATGGAGCGCGAGGTCCCGCGCATCCTGGGCGAGCGCGGCCGCAAGGGCGAACAGCTGGTCCTGCCGGCCTACGACCATGTGCTGAAGGCGAGCCACCTGTTCAACATCATGGACGCCAGAGGCGCCATCGCCGTCGCCGAACGCCAGAGCTACATCGGCCGCATCCGCGACCTCTGCAGGCAGTGCGCAGAGGTCTACGTGGCCCAGCAGGGCGGGAACGCGTGATGGTCTGGATCGCGGCGCCAAGAACCTCCCCCGTGATCACGGGGGAGGGGGACCACGCAGTGGTGGAGGGGGCGCTGCCGCGCGCACCGAGTCCGCCGCACCGCCCCAATGCCCCCTCCGTCACCTTCGGTGACACCTCCCCCGTCCGCTGCCGCTCCCGGGTGAGGAGCTGATCGCCATGCCGCAACTCCTTCTCGAACTGTTCTCCGAAGAGATCCCGGCGCGGATGCAGGCGCAGGCGGCGCGGGACCTGGAGCGGATGGCGCGCGAGAAGCTGGCGGCCGAGGGGCTGTTGCCGGAGGCGCTGACTGCGTTCGCGGGGCCGCGGCGGCTGACGCTGGTGGCCGAAGGCCTGGCGGCGGCGCAGGCCGAGCGGCACGAGGAGCGCAAGGGACCCCGCGTGGGCTCGCCCGACCAGGCCATCGAGGGCTTCCTGCGCTCCATCGGGCTCACGCGTGACCAGCTCGTGGAGCGCGACGGGCTCTACTTCGCCCACATCCACAAGCCCGGCCGGCCGACGGCCGACATCGTCGCGGAGATGGTGGAGGCCATCGTCCGGAATTTCCCTTGGCCGAAGTCGATGGTCTCCGGCGTCTCGAAGCTGCGCTGGGTGCGGCCGCTGCAACGCATCCTCTGCGTGTTCGACGGCGAGGTCGTGCCCTTCGAGATCGACGGCCACGTCTCCGGCGACCTCACCGAGGGCCATCGGTTCATGGGCTCCGGCCAGGCGTTCCACGTCCGCGACTTCGACACCTACGCCGACGGGTTGGCGAAGAATTTCGTCGTGCTGGACCCGGAGGAGCGCAAGGAGCGCATCCTGGACGCGGCGCGCACGCTCTGCTTCGCGCGCAACTTCGAGCTGGTCGAGGACGAGGGCCTGCTGGACGAGGTGGCAGGGCTGACGGAATGGCCGACGCCGGTGATGGGCGACATGGACGCAGGCTTCCTCGACCTGCCGCCGGAAGTGATCCGCACGTCCATGCGCGTCCACCAGCGGTTCTTCGCAGTGCGCGATCCGAAGAGCGGCTTCCTGGTCCCGCATTTCATCGCCGTGGCCAATATCGAGGCGACCGACGGCGGCAAGCTGATCGCGTCCGGCAACGCGCGGGTGCTATCCGCCAGGCTCTCCGACGCGCGGTTCTTCTGGGAGGAGGACCAGAAGACGAAGCTGGAAGACCGGCTGGAGAAGCTGAAGGGCGTCACCTTCCACGCCAAGCTCGGAACGATGTACGAGCGGGTGGAGCGGATCACGGCTCTGGCTGGCGAGCTCGCGCCCTATGTCCGCGACGACGCCGGCGCCAAGGCCAACGCCATGCTGGCCGCGCGGCTCTGCAAGGCCGACCTGGTCACCGGCATGGTGGGCGAGTTCCCCGAACTGCAGGGGATCATGGGCGCCTACTACGCCGAGAAGGAGGGCCTGGAGCCCGAGGTCGTCGACGCCATCCGCTGGCACTACAAGCCGCAAGGGCCGCACGACGACGTGCCGGTGCAAGCGACCGCGGCGAGCGTGGCCCTGGCCGACAAGCTGGACACCCTCGTCAGCTTCTTCGTCATCGACGAGAAGCCGACCGGATCGCGGGACCCGTATGCTCTGCGCCGTGCCGCGCTGGGCGTGATCCGCATCCTGCTACAGACCCGCACGCGGCTGCCGCTACGAGCGTCGCTTCATAGAGCTCAGTTGCGATGCTCGATTGCAATGCACCATGCGTCTGAACTTACGGCAGGCCGGAAGGCGCTTGAGCTGGAAGCAGAGTACGTCGCCAAGATGCGTTCGTTCCCTGACCTGGGACCGGACGAGCCAGACCCGCCAAAACGACCACTACCAGCCCTTGCAGAAATCAAGCGAGAGCTAGACGAAGAACTCCAGCCTCTGATCGCCTTCCTCGCCGACCGCCTGAAGGTGCTCCTCCGGGAGCAGGGGCAGCGGCACGACCTGGTGGACGCGGTGTTCGCGCTGGGCGACGACGACATCGTGCGCATCGTCTCCAAGGTGAATGCGCTCGAGGGCTTTCTCGGGACCGAGGACGGCAAGAACCTGCTGGCCGGCTACAAGCGGGCGGTGAACATCCTCAAGGCCGAGGAGAAAAAGGGGCCCTTGCCAACCGGCGATCCGAGCACCTCGGCCTCGGGCGAGGAGGCGGCGCTGACCAACGTCGTCGGCCACATGGAGGTCGAGGTCGGCAAGGTGCTGGCCACGGAGGACTACGAGGCGGCGATGACCGCGCTCGCCGCCCTGCGCGCGCCGGTGGACGCCTTTTTTGACAAGGTCTTAGTGAACTCCGATGTAGCTGCGGAACGGGAGAACCGGTTGCGGCTTCTGGTGAAAGTCCGCGACGCCATGGGGCGGGTGGCGGACTTCAGCCAGGTCACAGGGTAAGCTCCCCGCCTGCGCGGGGATCAGCGGAAGAGGATATCGATGGCGTCCGAGGCGATGGTGAAGACACGCTGGGTCTACGCCTTTGGCGGGGGCCGGGCGGACGGTGACGCCTCGATGAAGAACCTCCTGGGCGGCAAGGGCGCGAACCTGGCCGAGATGTCGGCGCTGGGCCTGCCGGTGCCCCCGGGCTTCACCATCACCACCGAGGCCTGCACCCACTACTACGCCAATTCGCAGCAGTACCCGGCGGAGCTGAAGCAGCAGGCGGCCGCCGCGCTGGCGGTGGTGGAAGAGCTCACCGGCAAGGCCTTCGGCGACGCGGCCAATCCGCTCCTGGTCTCGGTGCGCTCCGGCGCGCGGGCCTCCATGCCGGGCATGATGGACACGGTCCTGAACCTCGGCCTCAACGACCAGACCGTGGAAGGCCTTGCGAAGCTGGCCGGCGACCGCCGCTTCGCCTTCGACAGCTATCGCCGCTTCATCCAGATGTACTCGAACGTGGTCCTCAACCTGGATCACCACATGTTCGAGGAAATCCTTGACGAACATAAGGAACGGCTCGACGTCACCGTCGATACGGCGCTGTCGGCGGAGGACTGGGAGGCGGTCGTCGGCGACTACAAGCGCGCCGTCGAGGGCGAGATGGGCCAGCCCTTCCCGCAGGACCCGCAGGCCCAGCTCTGGGGCGCCATCGGGGCGGTGTTCGCGAGCTGGATGAACGACCGGGCGAAGTTCTACCGCCGCATGCACGACATCCCGGAAAGCTGGGGCACGGCGGTGAACGTGCAATCCATGGTGTTCGGCAACATGGGCGAGACCTCGGCCACCGGCGTGGCCTTCACCCGCAACCCGTCCACCGGCGAGAACCGGCTCTACGGCGAATACCTGATCAACGCCCAGGGCGAGGACGTGGTGGCCGGCATCCGCACGCCCCAGGCGCTCACCAAGATCGCCCGCGAGGAGATGGGGGAGAAGAACCCCTCCATGGAAGAGGCGCTGCCGGACGTGTTCCAGCAATTCAAGGCGGTCGTCGAGAAGCTCGAGACCCACTACCGGGACATGCAGGACATCGAGTTCACGGTCGAGAGGGGCCGGCTCTACATGCTGCAGACCCGCAACGGGAAGCGCACCGCCAAGGCTGCGCTGAAGGTGGCGGTGGACCTGGCGAGCGAGGGCCTGATCACCCGCGAGGAGGCGGTGATGCGCGTCGAGCCCGCGAGCCTCGACCAGCTGCTGCATCCCACCATCGACCCGGCGTCGAACCGGGAGGTGATCGCCACCGGCCTGCCGGCCTCACCCGGCGCGGCCACCGGCAAGATCGTCTTCACCGCCGCCGACGCCGAGGTGCAGGGCGGGTCGGGCGGCGCCGTGATCCTGGTGCGCGAGGAGACCTCGCCGGAGGACATCCGCGGCATGGACGCCGCGCGGGGGATCGTGACCGCCCGGGGCGGCATGACCAGCCACGCCGCGGTGGTGGCCCGTGGCATGGGCCGGCCCTGCGTCTCCGGCGCCGGAGAGATCCACATCGACGCCAAGGCTGGCGAGATGCGCACCCGCGGGCGCACCTTCCGGGCCGGCGACGTGATCACCATCGACGGCTCCACGGGCGAGGTGCTGGCGGGCGTCGTGACGATGATCGAGCCGGAGCTCTCCGGCGACTTCGCGACCCTGATGGAGTGGGCCGACGGGGTGCGGCGGCTGAAGGTCCGCGCCAACGCCGAGACCGCCGTCGACGCCCGGACCGCGCGGCAATTCGGCGCCGAGGGTATCGGCCTTTGCCGCACCGAGCACATGTTCTTCGACCCCGCGCGGATCGCCGCCGTGCGTGAGATGATCCTGGCCGACGACGAGGCCGGCCGCCGCGCGGCGCTGGCCAAGATCCTGCCCATGCAGCGCGCCGACTTCGTCGAACTGTTCGGGATCATGGAAGGCCTGCCGGTGACCATCCGCCTGCTGGACCCGCCGCTGCACGAGTTCCTTCCGCATACGGAGGAGGACGTCCGCGTGGTGGCCGAGGCCACCGGCCTCGACGCCGCCAAGCTGCTGCGCCGGGCGCATGAACTACACGAGGTGAACCCCATGCTGGGCCTGCGCGGCTGTCGCCTGGGCGTAAGCTTCCCCGAGATCTACGAGATGCAGGTCCGCGCCATCATCGAGGCCGCCTGCGAGGTGGCCGCCTCGGGCCACCCGGCGCCGATCCCCGAGATCATGCATCCGCTGGTGGCCAAGGGTGAGGAGATGAAGTTCCTCCGTGAGCTGACGGATCGCGTCGCGAGCCAGGTGATCGCCGAGCGGGGCCGCAAGATCGACTATGCGGTGGGCACCATGGTGGAGCTGCCCCGGGCCGCCATCCGCGCCGCCGACCTGGCGCAGAACGCCGAGTTCTTCTCGTTCGGCACCAACGACCTCACCCAGACCACCTTCGGCATCAGCCGCGACGATTCCGGCCGCTTCCTCAACGCCTATATCGACAAGGGCATCTTCGAGCGGGATCCCTTCGTCTCCCTGGACCAGGAAGGCGTCGGCGACCTGATCCGCATCGCCGCCGAGCGCGGACGGGCGGCGCGGCCGGACGTCAAGCTCGGCATCTGTGGCGAACACGGCGGCGACCCGGCGTCCATCCAGTTCTGCGAGAGTCTCGGCCTCGACTACGTGAGCTGCTCCGCCTACCGAGTGCCTATCGCCCGTCTGGCGGCCGCCCAGGCGGCTATCGGCGAGCGCGAGAAGGACCGCTAGCCGAGCGGTCGGCGATCCAGCCGTCGATCTGCGGCAGGCGCCGGGCCTGGATGTCCACGTTGTTGCGGATGCGCGAGATGGCCACCGCGACCTCGCCTCGATTGTCCGGCGGGATGTTGCGCGCGGCGTAGTCCGAGAGCTCGCGGACCATCTTCGGATCGGTGGACGCCTCGGCGACCCGCGGGATGAATGTCTGCCGCGATAGGGTGTCGAGGTTGCGGGTGATGGCCGGCAGGTTGTCCATGGTGAAGCGCCAGGCCAGCGCCGGATGCACGGCGGCGATCTCCCGCACCAGGGTGGGCGCGAGGTTGGTCGGGGCCTCGTCGGTGATCGCCAGCGCCAGCACCTGGCTCGCCAGGGCCTCATCGTCCACGGCCGCCAGGTCGATGTAGAGGTCGTTGCGCTCCAGCGGGTCGCGGGCGGCGCGGGCCAGGGCGCGGATGGCCTGGAAGGTCTGCGGGTCCGCGGCGCGCGCGGCGCCCACCAGAACCCAGCGGCGCTCACCGGGCGCCAGCTTGGAAAGGTCGCTGGCCGCGGCGTCGAAGCGGCGGCGCGCCTCGGCGGCCACGGCGGGATCGCCCAGCTGGCTCAAGGCCAGCAGCAGGGTCTCGCGCAGCACCGCATCGGTGGGCGGCTCGCCGGCGCGGGCGTCGAAGCCCAGGCGCGCGAGGACCGGGTCCATGACGCGGGCGGTCCAGGCCCGGAAGGCGACGCGCTGCGGACCGTTGGAATAGTAGCTGTCGATGCCGGCCAGGGTCCGCGCCTGGGCGCGCCAGACGAGGGGATCGGCGTCGGCGGGCAGGGCGGCGGTGAGCCGCAGGTAGTTGGAAATCGGCTCCTCGCCGGTCATGCCCAGCGCCAGGCCGTCGTTCAAGAGGCCGTACTGGTCGGCGGCGGAGAGCTGCGCGAAGTTGTCCACCAGGGGCGCGAAGGCGGGCCGGTCGTAGGCGACCCGCAGGTAGCCGAGCTGGCCCGAGTTCACCACCACGGCATGGCCCCCCGACTGCGGCGAGGTGCGCGAGATCATCCGCTCCTCGAGCGGGCCGCCGCCGAGATCCTTCAGCAGCACCGGGGTCCGCCAGGAGAGGACGCGGGCGGTCCGCGATTGGATGTCCAGCCGGTCCTGCGCGACGGTCACGCTCTCCAGCTTGTAGTCGTCGGCCAGCCGGGTCTGGGTGATGGTCACGCCCCCCGAGCTGGAGGCCACGTGCAGCAGCGGCACGCCGGGCTGGGTGGTGAAGTCCCGCGCCACCGCCGAGACCGGCTTGCCGGCCGCCTTGTCGATGGCCCGCCAGAGGTCGTCGCTGGTGGCGTTGCCGTACTCGTGCTCGGCCATGTAGGCGCGCACGCCGGCCCGCCAGGCGTCGACGCCGGCGTAGGTCTCCAGCATGCGGATCACCGCCTCGCCCTTCTTGTAGGTGATCGGGTCGAAAGCCTGCTCGGCCTGGGAGACGGTGGCGATCCGCTGGACGATGGGGTGGCTGCCGGGCCGCGCATCCAGCAGCATGGCGTCGTCCTTGTCGCCCAGCGCGGTGAGCAGCGGCCGCCATTCCGGATGGAAGTGGTCGGTGGCCTTGGTGGCCATCCAGGACGCGAAGCCCTCGTTGAGCCAGAGATCGTCCCACCAGGCCATGGTGACCAGATCACCGGACCACAGGTGGGCCATCTCGTGGGCGATGATGCGATAGACGTCCTGCTGGTCGCCGGCGCTGGAGAGCCTGGGGTCGACCAGCACGTTGGACTGGCTGAACAGGATCGCGCCCCAGTTCTCCATCGAGCCGGAGACGTCCCCGGGCGCGGCCACCAGGTCGAGCTTGGGCAGCGGGTACTTGCGGCCGAAGTAGTCGTTGTAGAAGCGCAGCAGCTGCTCGGCGGTGGCCAGCGCATAGCGGCCCTGGGCGGTCTGGCCCCGGCGGATGACCACGCTAACCGTCGTGCCGTCGACGTCCTTGCTGATCCGCTCCAGGTCGCCGACCCCGAAGAACAGCAGGTAGCTGCTCATCCTCGGCGTGGGGGCAAAGCGCACGCGCTTCAGGCCGCCGGGCAGGGGCTCGGAGGACGCCTCCGGCATGTTGGAGACCACGAGCTGGTCCTGCGGCGCCACCGCCGAGACGGTAAAGACGGCCTTCTTGGCGGGCTCGTCGAAGACCGGCAGGAAGCGACGGGCGTCCACGGGCTCGAACTGGGTGGTGAGCATCCGCCCGCCGCCGGCGTAGTCCACATGGAAGAAGCCCGTGGCGCTGTTGGCGATCTTGCCGGTGTAGTCGATGGCCAGGAGGTGGCGGCCGGGTGCGAGCGTGCGGCCGGTGGTGAACGCCACGGTCTGGGTCTTGGGGTCCACCGCCGCGGTGGCCGGGGCGCCATCCACCGTGGCGGCGCCGATCTCGAGGTTCAGCGCGTTCAGCACGATCCGGCTGACGCCGCGGTCGGCTTCCACGGTGATGGCCACATGGCCCGCGAAGGTCAGCGCCTTGGCGTCCGGAGTGACCGTCAGGTCATAGGCCACCGGCTCGACGCCCGCGGGTAGCTGGGTGGGGATGGCCGGCGCGGCGAGGGCCGGCGCGGCGGCCAGCGCGCCCAGGAGGGCGAGGAGGGCGCCGATCCGGCGCGGGTTGGACGCGCCCCGGCTCACCAAGTCCAGTCCCTGGCGGACTTGCGGCAGCCGCCGTCCTTCCAGCCGGTCCAGCCGCGGCCGCGCACCACGCGCCCGGCGGGCGCGCCGGTGGGCTCCCCGGCCTGCAACACCGGCTGGCCGTTGACCAGGACATCGCTGACGCCGGTGGCGTACTGTTGCGGCTTCACGAAGGTGGCGTGGTCGGCCACCGTCTTGGGGTCGAACACCACAACGTCGGCGAAATAGCCGGCTTTCAACATGCCGCGATCGTGCAGGCCGAGGTTGTGGGCCGGCAAGGCGGCCAGCCGTCGCACCGCCTCGGGCAGGCTGATCAGCTTCTCGTCGCGGGAATATTTGCCCAGCACGCGGACGAAGTTGCCATAGGCGCGGGGATGGGTCGAGGAGAGCAGGAAGACGCCCTCCGGCGCCTGGGCAGAGGCGTCGGAGCCGAAGCTCATCCAGGGCAGCTTCACCTGCCTGGCGACGTTGGCTTCGCTCATCAGGAAGTAGACCACCTGCACGCGGGAGCCGTCGGCGATGACCAGGTCGATGATGGTGTCCTCGGGGCTCGTGCCCCGCTGCCTGGCCACCTCGGCCAGGGTCTTGCCGGTCAGTGGCTTCAGCGCGGGGTTCTTGAACCCCACCAGCAGGGTCCCTTCCGGCCCCGCCTGGGCAAAGATGTTCTCCCAGTCCTTGGGGTGCGCGTCATGCATCTCGGCCAAGACCTTGGCGCGAGTGCCGGGGTCCTTCAGGCGGGCGATCCAGGCCTCCACGCCGCCCGCCTGCACCCAGGTCGGCATGGCGGCGTCGAAGCCGGTGGAGCCGGCGGGATAGGTGTACATGTCGGCCGTGATCCGCTGCCCCTTGGCGCGGGCGGCCTCGATGCGGGCGATGAGGGCGTCCTCCTTGCCCCAGTTGTCGCGGCCGGAGGCCTTCATGTGGAAGATCTCGGCCGGCGCGCCGGAGCGCCTCGAGATCTCGATCAGCTCGTCCGCCGCCTCGAGCAGCCGGTCGCCCTCGGAGCGCATGTGGCTGATGTAGATGCCGCCGCAGCGGCCGGCCTCGCTGGTCAGCGCCGCCAGCTCGTCGGTCCTGGCGAAGGTTCCCGGCGCATAGATGAGGGCGGAGCCGACGCCCATGGCGCCGTCCTGCATGGCCTTGCGCACCAGCCCGCGCATCTGGGCCAGCTGCGCCGGGGTCGGCTGCACGTCGTCCTCGCCCAGCACGTTCACCCGCACCGTGGTCGCGCCTACGAAGGAGGCAACGTTCAGGGCGATGCCGCGCCTGGCCATCGCCTGCAGCCCCTCGTCGAGGGTCGACCAGGTGACCGGGAACTTTATGTCGCGCTCCCGCTGCTCCTCCAGCCGCTGCATCTTCGGCGTCAGCGGCCCGATGGAGCCACCTTCGCCCATCACCTCCAGGGTGACGCCCTGGCGCAGCTCCGACTGGCCGCGACCGTCGGCGATCAGGCTGTCCTCCGAATGCGAGAGCATGTTGATGAAGCCCGGCGCCACCGCCTTGCCACGGGCGTCGATCTCGTGCGCGGCGCGGCCCGGCGCGCGCGGCCCGACATAGGCGATGCGGTCGCCCTTCACCGCCACGTCGCCCGTGAAGGCCTTGCCGCCCGAGCCGTCGAGGATCTCACCCCCGCGGATCACATAGTCGTAGGCCGATTTCGGGGCAGGGGCCGCGCCCAGGCTGAGGGCGGCGGCGACAACGGCCAGCGAGGGTGCGACGGCAGGCTTCATGGGCGACTCCCGGACTTTCGGATGAGACTAGCGCGCTTTCGGGCCTGACAAGCTTGGCAATCTCTGGCCTGCTGCGCTTGGGGAAACGGGAGAGGCGACAATGGCTCAGGGATTCGATCCGGCCGCGGCGACGGCCGCCTATCTGGCGACCCTGTCGCCGGAGGCGCACGCCAAGGCGACCGCCTACACCCAGGGCGGCCATTGGGTGCTGCTCTGGGGCGCGCTGGTGAGCGTCCTGGTCTCCTGGATCGTGCTGAAGACCGGAATCCTGGTCCGCGTGCGCGCGGGCGTCGACGGGAAGAAGCCGCGGCCCTGGCTGGCGGTGCTGCTCGTCCTGCTGGTCGACCTCGTCATCGAGGGCCTGCTTTCGATCCCCTGGGACGCCTATGCGCGCTGGTGGCGCGAGAAGGGCTACGGCCTCACCAGCCAGCCTTTCGCCGGCTGGCTCACTGAGCACTTCATGCAGCTGGCCATCGGCGCGGCCGCCTCGCTGATCGTGTTTTCGCTGCTCTACTGGCTGATCCGACGCGCGCCGCGCACCTGGTGGCTGTGGGCCGGCGTGGCGACCACCCTGGTCACCATCGTCTTCTTCATCGCCAACCTGTTCCTGATCGAGCCGCTGTTCAACACCTACAAGCCGGCCCCGCCCGGGCCGGTGCGCGATGAGGTCGTGGCGATGGCCAAACAGGTGGGCGTGCCGTCGAACAAGATTCTGATCTACAACGGCTCCAAGCAATCCAACCGCTATACCGCCAACGCCGGCGGCCTGTTCGGTTACGGCCGCGTCGCCATGAGCGACGTGATGTTCAAGAAGGACGCCGACATCGCCGAGGTTCGCGGCGTCGTGGGCCACGAGATGGGCCACTATGTGCGCAAGCACATCCTGATCGGCGCGCTGTTCCAGGGCCTGGTGGCGGTCGTGGGCCTGTTCCTGGTCAGCCGGCTGTTCGGGTGGGCGGCGCGCATGCTGGGGGCGAAGGGCGTCACCGGCATCGCCGATCCGGCGGGCTTCCCGGTGATCTCGATCATCGTGACGGTGCTGAGCTTGCTGGCCACCCCGATCACCAACACGTTCAGCCGCTGGGTCGAGGCCGACGCCGACCACTTCTCGGTGGTGCATTTCAACGAGCCGGACGGCCTGGCCAAGGCGCTGGTCAAGACCATCGAATACCGCGCCGACAGCCCCTCGAAGCTGGAGGAGTTCATCTTCTACGACCACCCGTCGGTCGGTTCGCGGGTGCGGGCGATGATGGACTGGAAGGCCGCGCATCCGAAGCGGGAGCCGTCGGCTGTTCCCGCGCCAGCGCCCCCGAAATCCTAGCCGGCCGCCTTCTCGGCTGCGCGGCGTTCGATCTCCGCCGGCGCCAGGTCGTCGGTCCAGGTCAGCAACACCCAGACGTGCCCGAACGGGTCGCGCACCGATCCCGAGGTCGCGCCATAGAACATCTCGGTCACCGGCTGGACCGGCTCGCAGCCGGCGGTCGTCGCGCGCCGCATCAGGGCCTGGTTGTCCTCCGTGAAGACGTGCAGCCCGGCGCTGCAACCGCCCAGCGTACGCGGTGCGCCGTAGATTCGCCTATCGGTGGGGTCTCCGATCATGACCACCGAACCGCAGATCGAGAGCTCGCCGTGGACGACCTTGCCATCCGGGCCGGAAATGCGGAACAACTCCTGGGCGCCGAACGCGCGTTCGTAGAAGGCGATCGCCTCGTCCGCCCCGTCCACGTAGATGTGCGGCACGACGGCGTGGCGGTAGCGCGCGGGTGGGCGGGTCATGGCGTTCTCCTTGCGTCGGGGACGCCGGAGACAACCGAGCAGGGCGCCTCGCGGTTCAGCGCTTGCGGACGAACACCGTGCCGGCGGAATAGCCGGCGCCGAAGGAGCAGATCAGGCCGGTTTCGCCCGTAACGAAGTCGTCGTTGGCGCGATGGAAGGCGATGATCGAGCCGGCCGAGGAGGTGTTGGCGAACTCGTCGAGGATGATCACGTTCTCACCCGGAGCCGGGTCGCGGCCCAGCACGCGGCGGCCGATCATCTCGTTCATGTTGATGTTGGCCTGGTGCAGCCAGAGCCGCTTCAGCCCCGTGGGGTCGAGGCCGATGTCGCCGGCATGCTCGACGATCATGTCGGAAACCAGGGGCACCACCTCGCGGAACACCTTGCGGCCCTCCTGCACGAAGAGCTTGTCGTCGGCCCCGATCCCGTCCGGCGCGGCGCGGTTCAGGAAGCCGAAGTTGTTGCGGATGTTGTTGGAGAACTGGGTCTTGAGCCGCGTGCCCAGGATTTCCCAGCCGTCCTTTGCCCGATCGGCCGCCTCGACGATCACCGCGGTGGCGACATCGCCGAAGATGAAATGGCTGTCGCGGTCGCGGAAATTGAGGTGACCCGAGCAGATCTCGGGGTTGACCATCAGCACCGCGCGGGCCGAGCCCGTGGCCACGAAATCGGCAGCGGTCTTGATGCCGAAGGTGGCCGAGGAGCAGGCGACGTTCATGTCGAAGGCGAAGCCCTCGATCCCCAGCGCCTGCTGCACCTCGATGGCCATGGCGGGGTAGGGCCGCTGCATGTTGGAGGCCGCACAGATCACCGCGTCGATCTCGCTGGCGGGCTTGCCCCAGCGGGCGATCGCCTCCTTCGCCGCCTCGACGGCCATTTCCGCCAGGACCGAGAGCTCGTCGTTGGCGCGTTCGGGGATGTTGGGGCGCATCACCTCGGGGTCCACCAGGCCGGACTTGTCCACCACATAGCGGGCCTTGATGCCCGAGGCCTTCTCGATGAACTCCACGGACGAGGGCGTGAGCGCCGCGGCCTCACCGGCGGCGATGGCGTCGGCGTTGGCGGCGTTGTGGCGCGCCACATAGGCGTTGAAGGCCTCCACCAGTTCGGCGTTGGAGAGGCTGTTCGGCGGGGTGTAGAGGCCGGTGGCGGCGATCACGGCTTGCGGCAAGGGATGCGTCTCCGGCGGCGAAGGCGAAGTGATAGCACGCCGGGCGCGCCTGTCGCGTCAGCGGACGCCGCAGACAGCGTGGCCGCAGAGGCACACACCGTGTTCGCCATACCATTGTGGCTGAACCGACAACCCAAGGCCGCGTTTCCCGCCGACCACGAGGGTGGCTGTTCGCGTAGACCTTAAGGACTGAAACTCATGAAAGCTCTCATCGCCGCGGCCTCGGTCGCCGCCCTCGCCGCCGCTGTCCCGGCTCTCGCCCAGGCCCAGACGGCGACGGTCGCGCCCGGCCTCTACGGCACGCTGGGCTATGCCGACGCCCACACCTCCGGCGTCGACCTGGGTGCGATCCAGGGCCGCCTCGGCTACCGCTTCAACAGCTGGCTCGGTGTGGAAGGCGAGCTGGCCGGGGGCGTGAAGGACGACAAGGACACCACCACCGTCAACGGCGTCACGGTGGACACCAAGGTCAAGCTGAAGGACGCCGAGGCGATCTACGGCGTGGGCTTCCTGCCCCTGTCGCCCGACTTCGACCTCCTCGCCCGCATCGGCTATGGCCACACCAGCGCCAAGGCGACTGCTTCGGCGGTCGGCGTCTCGGGCCCGATCGCGGTCTCCGACACCGCCGACGGCAACTCCTGGAACTACGGCGTCGGCGCCCAGTACCACTTCGATGGCAAGAACGGCGTGCGCGCCGACTACACCCGCCAGGAGTTCACCGGCGACAACTCCGGCCACGCCGACGTCTGGTCCATCGCCTACTCGCGCCGGTTCTGATCGGCTTCGCCGCCGCCCTGGCGGCTACGACGGAAGAGCCCTCCCCATGCGCGGGGAGGGCTTTTTCTTGACCCCGCCAAAGGCGCGCCCCAGGTTCCGGCTGGTGAACGCCGCCGCCCTGATCCAGCTCGCCGTCTCCGCCGCCGCCGTCGCCCTGATGGTGGCGCTGGCCGCCTGGGCGACCCGCGGGCGGGGCGCGCCGCCGCTGGACCAGGCGGCCGCGCGGGCCTTGCTCGCCGACGAATTCCCCGGCCGCCGGGTCGAGCGCCTGTGGCTTGCCGCCGACGGCAGGGGCGCGCTGGCCAAGGCCGGCGAGGCCGCCCTGGTGCTGACCCGCATGGGCGACGGCTACGCGGCCCGCCACGTCCCCTGGGACCGGGCGCAGGCGGCGCGGGTCGAGGACGGCCGCGTGTTCATCCCGCTGTCCGACGTCGCCGCGCCACGGGCCGTGCTCGCGCTGCCCGACTGGCCGCCTAAGGGACTGGCCACGTGATGAAGGCCGCCATCGACCCGGTGACGCTGGCCACCCCGTTCTTCATCGCCACCGTGATCCTGGAGATCGTGCTCGCCCGCTTCGGCGCGCTGAAGGCGCACTATGAGACCAAGGACACCGCCATCTCGCTGACCATGGGCCTGGTCTCCTCGGTGGCGGGCCTCTTGACCGCGGGGGCGAGCTTCGCCGCGGCGGTGTGGATCTACCAGCACCGGATCTTCACCATCCCGATGACGGCGGTCTGGGCCTGGGTGCTGGTCTTCCTGCTGGAGGATCTGACCTACTATTGGTTCCACCGGCTGAGCCACGAGCGGCGGTTCTGGTGGGCGGCGCACGTCAATCACCACTCCTCGCAGCACTACAACCTGTCGACGGCGCTCAGGCAGACCTGGACCGGCGGCGTGGCCGGGACCTGGCTCCTGTGGTTGCCCCTGTCGCTGATTGGATTTCCCCCGGCCATGGTGGCGATCCAGAAAGGGGTCAGCCTGGTCTACCAGTACTGGATCCACACCGAGGCGATCCGGCGGCTGCCGAGGCCGATCGAAGCGGTGTTCAACACGCCCTCTCACCACCGCGTGCATCACGCGCGCAACCCGCGCTATCTCGACCGCAACTACGCCGGCATCCTGATCGTCTGGGACCGGATGTTCGGCACCTTCCAGCCCGAGCTGGACGAGGAGGCATGCCGCTACGGCCTGGTGCACAACCTGGGCACCTTCAACATCCTGCGGGTGGCCTTCCACGAATGGATCGGCATGGCTCAGGACATCGTGCGCCAGCCGCGCCACGTGCTGGGCTGGCTGTTCGGCCCGCCCGGCTGGACGCCCGACGGCAGCCGCGACACCAGCGCCAGGCTGAAGGCCGAGTGGGCGGCGCGCCAGGCGGCGCCGGAGCGCGAGGCGGCTTAGACGCGCCGTGGCGAACCCGAACGACGACAGGCCGGCCACGGACCCCGAACTCCTTCGCCGTCTGCTGCGCGCCAAGGATCGGATGGACGTCGCCTCGGAGGAGGACTGGCCCGTCCGGCGGCTGGCGCGGGTGAGCGGGGTCTCACAGGCCCACTTCGCCCGCTCGTTCCGTGACGCCTTCGGGGTCCCGCCGCACCGCTACCTGCTGACCCGCCGGATCGAGCGGGCCAAGGCCCTGTTGCGCGACACCGAACTGGCCGTCACCGAGATCGCCTTCCAGACCGGCTGGAACAGCCTGGGCACTTTCGGGCGGACCTTTCGCGACATCACCGGGGAGAGCCCGGGCGAGCTTCGCCTGCGCGAGCGGGCCGCCCCCGGCGGCTTCGACCGCGTGCCGGCCTGCTACCTGATCGCGGCGCACCGGCCCGACCTCAAGACCGCAGTTTCGGAGAAGCGGCGGCGGGAAGCCGAGGCTAAGACGGGCGCCGAGGAAATGGAGGTCCCATGAGCCAGGGTGTCGGTGTGGTCGGTGTCTACGTCCGCGATCAGGACGAGGCCGTCGAGTTCTATGTCGAGAAGCTGGGGTTCCGCGTCCACACTGACGCGAAGAACGGCGACTACCGCTGGCTGACGGTGCAGCATCCCGACCAGCCGACCTTCCAGCTCGGCCTGTTCACGCCGCAGGCGCCCTTGGTGGACGCCGCCACCGCCCAGACCTTGCGCGAGGCGGTGGCCAAGGGCGCCATGCCGCCCCTGGTGCTGGTGGTGGACGACTGCCGCGCCGCCCACGACCGAATGGCCGCGGCCGGCGTGGAGTTCACCCAGGAGCCGGTGGAGCGCTATGGCGCCGTCGACGCCTCCTTCCGCGACCCCTCCGGCAATGGCTGGAAGCTGATCGAGGGCCGGTAAGGCCCGACGAACGCGGCGGGCCGGCCATGCGCCGGTCGCCGTCGAAACCCATTCGCAGGAGATCGTCTTGAGCAGCCTGATACGCCAGCTCCACCGCTGGCTTTCCATCGCCTTCACCGTCGGCGTGATCACCAACCTGATCGTCTATTCCCTGGCCGGTAAGGGTCATCAGCCCGCCTTCTGGTGGAACCTGCTGGCGCTGATTCCGGTCTTCCTGCTGCTCGCCAGTGGCCTCTACCTGTTCGTCCTGCCTTATGTGGCGAGAGGTCGGCGGACCGCCGCGGGAGCGGGAGCCTAGTCCCGCAGCAGCGGCAGGCTGAGACCGGAGACCGGGCGGGCGCCCAGGATCTCGCGGCGGAAACGATAGAGCTCGGCGGGCCGGCCGCCGGTGTCGGCGTCCATGCGGCCAAGGCCCTGCACCAATTCGGCGCGCTCCAGGGCGCGGCGGAAGTTCTGCTTGTGCAGGGGAACGCCGGCGATGGCTTCCACGGCGCGCTGCAGGGCCGACAGGGTGAAGGCCTCGGGCATCAGTTCGAAGACCACGGGGCGGTACTTGAGCTTGCCGCGCAGGCGGCTGACGGCGGTGGCGAGGATCCGGCGGTGGTCGGAGAGCATGGGCTCGCCCAGGGCTGCGGCCAGCGGCGGGGGCAGGGCGACCGCCGCCTCGCCGCGGTCCCGGGCCGCTTCGCGCGCCAGGCCGGCCTCGTAGAGCAGCTCGTAGCGCTCCAGCACCCGCTCCTCGTTCCAAGGCGCGCCATCGAGGGCGAAGAGCAGGCGCGCGCGGCCCAGCCGCTGGGCGTCGCCGTCGGCCCAGCGGCGCAGCGCGTCCTCGATCAGTGGCAGGGCCGCGGGCCGCCCCTCGCGCCAGTCCTCGTAGGGGAAGAATCGCGCCCAGGGCCGCCACTCCGAACCTGGCGCGTGGGTGTCCACGGCCGCGGTGGCCAGCGCCAGGTAGCCCACGGAGATCACCCGCACCTGGTCGGCGGGGTCGCTCCCGGCCTGGCCGCCCCCTGGGCCGCCCCCGAGGCCGCCGAAATCGCCCATGTCGGCCAGCGGGGCGTCACGGCCCTTGTCGCCGAAGGTGTAGAGCTGTTCGACATAGCCCAGGGTGAAGCGGGTCTGGGCGGTCACGAACGCCCGCATGGCGAGCTCGAAGGTGCGGTGGCCCCTGGGGTCGAACGGCCCGAACGGCAGGCCCTCGGCGCTGGCCCCCGGCGGGCGCACCGTCAGCACGGCCGCGTCGTCCTCCTGGATGGCCACCACCACGGCCGAAAGGCCGATCACCACGCTGCTGTCGGAGGCCACGCTCATTCGGTGTCGAAGGCCGCGGCGACGGGGGTGTAGCCGGCGGCCTCGGACAGGACGTGGAAGCGCTCGAGATAGCGGGCCTGGGCCTGCGCCGGCGGCAGCGGCTCGATCCTCAGGCTGTAGCCGCGAGGCGGGGCGTCGAAAAAGGCGAGGGATTCCTCGTGGGTGAAGCCCGCGAGCTGGGTGGCCTCGAAGAAGGCGCTGGCGCGGTCGGCCCGCTTGATCAGCCCCTTGATCGGCGCCGGCGTCTTGGCGGGCAGGCCAAAGCGCACGTGGATGGCGTTCTCCAGCCGCTCCTCGAAGTCCTTGTAGCTGACCCCCAAGGCGGCCTTGAACGGCGAGATCATGTCCCCGATCACATATTCCGAGGCGTCGTGCAGCAGGGCGGCGAGCCGCCAGCGCGGGGCGATGTCCGGCTGGATATGGGCGAGGATCTCCTCCACCACCACCGAGTGTTGGGCCACCGAAAAGGCGTGCTCGCCCACCGTCTGGCCGTTCCAGCGGGCCACGCGGGCCAGGCCGTGGGCGATGTCCTCGATCTCGATGTCCATCGGCGAGGGGTCCAAGAGGTCCAGCCGCCGGCCGGACAGCATGCGCTGCCAGGCGCGGGGCTCTCCGCGCGCGGCGCGCGCATCCCCCGAACGACGCAGCCCTTTCCTCACCGACGCATTCCCTCCACAGTCAAGCCGATCACAGCTCCGGTCGCGGCGCCGGGCGCAGCCAAGGTGGTCACGTGACGTATGCCCTGAGAAATATCAATGCGATCATAGGCCGGCGGGCGGTTAAGTTCACGCGGGAGGAGCCGAACCGATGAGCTGGGCCCGGATCATGGCGCCGCTGTCGGGCGGCCACGGCGATGCGGCGGCGGTGGCGGCCGCGGTGATGCTGGCCGAGCCTTTCGATGCGGAGATGGCCGGGGTCTACACCCCCGCCGACGTTGCCGACGTGATGCCCTGGATGGGCGAGGGCTTCCTGGGGGGCGTGCAGACCACGGCGCTGGAATCCCTGAAGGAGGCCGCGCAGGCGGGCGAAGCCAACGCGCGCGCGGCCATGGCGAAGACCCGCTACGCCAAGAGCCGCTTCATCGCGCTGCAGACCCCGGTCTGGGCGGGGCTTTCCGCCGAGAGCCGGCTTTCCGACGTGGTGGTGTTCACCTCCGACCCGGCGCGGGGCCGCGGTCCGCTGGCGGAAGCCTTCCAGCAGATGATGGCCGACGAACAGCGCCCGGTGCTGATCGCCCGCGAGGGGCTGAAGATCGGCGGGGCCGTGGCCGTGGCGTGGGACGGCGGCAAGGAAGCCAGCCGCGCCGCCCGTCTGGCCATGCCGATGCTGGAAAAGGCTGGCAAGGTGGTCATCCTGGCCGCGCCCAAGGCGAGTTCCCGCAGCTTCGACGCGGAGCGCCTGCAGTCCTACTATGCCGCCCGCGGCGTCCGTGCAGATGTGGATCTGCTTCCGGACTCCGGCGACGCCGCCCCGCTGCTGCTCTACGCCGCCAAGAAGGCTGGGGCCGACATCCTGGTGGCCGGGGCCTTCGGTCACCCGCGGCTGCAGGAGTTCATCTTCGGCGGCACGACGCGTACCCTCTTGAACTCCGACGCGCCTTCGCTGTTCTTGTCTCACTAGGTTTCACGAGGACCACCATGACCCTGTCGCGCATCGTCATGCGGCTTGCCCGCAATCCTGGCACCGAGTTCGCCGGCGGCGACGACCATCGCGGCTATGCGCTGACCGCTCCGCTCACCGACGACGGCCACCTGGACGAGGCGGCCTATGGCAAGGCGCGGGACAATTGCACGGTGCGGCGGTTCTCGCCCGACGAGGATCCCGCCGATGGCCGCCTGGCCCGCAAAGGCTCGCGGTGGTTCTTCGACTACGACGAGGGCGACGTCGGCGACGACGAGCCGCTGCACCGCCTTGGACAGCATCGCTTCGCGGTTGGGGAATACGTCACGGTGACCGACGAGGACGGCCGGCCGCTGACCTACAAGGTGGTCGAGGTGCAGCCCGCCGGGTGACCGGTGAGCGTCCGGTTCAACCGCCCGGATCCTTCCAGGGCCGCAGGGCCTGGTCACGCCGCAGCTCGGCCTGGTCGGCGCGCTTGCGGTCCAGGATCTCCTCGCGGCGGGCGCAGATGCGCTTGGGGAACAGGGTGCCGAGCACCGTCTCGTTGTGGCAGATGACTTCCTTGCCATCGCCGATGTCGGTGGAGGGCCGCTTGCCGGTGACCACCACGGAGGTCACGTCCTTGCCGCTTGTGGCCGGCGCGGCGGAAGCGGGCGGCGCGGCCGCCGGCGCCGCCTGGTAGAGGAACGCGGCGGCGGCGAATACGGCGACAATCATGCTCAAACCCCCGGTCAACGAACGCCGGAGCTTAGCTGAGCTGGCCGAACTGTCACCCCCTGGCAGGCGGGCGCCCTAGACCCCGCCGTTGCGGCGCACCAGGCGCTTGATGTCATTCGAGACGTCGTGGCGATGGCCTTCGCGCGCCTTGAAGACGGCGACCGTGATCGGGCCCGCCTTGGGCCCGCCGGCCTCGTAACCCACGGCCTTCCAACCGTCCTTCAGGTCGTCGCGGGCCAGGATGTACGTCGATCGGAAGCCGCGCCGTTCGGCGGAAAACGCTTCCCCGCGCAGGCGAACGTCGCGCGACATGCGCACCGTGGCGCCGTTTTCTCCGGCGTTGACGTTGATGCCGCCGACGTTGACGTCCGCCTTGTCGTCATCGGCGCTGATGTGGATGCCCGGCAGGTCGATATGGGCGTGGTCTCCGCCCCGGTCGTCGCTGTCGGTGTCGCCGTCGGAATCGCTCTTGTCCTTCTGGTCGCCGGCCTTGACGGCCCCCTTGGCGTCGGCGGCGGCCTGCTTGGCCGCTTCGGCGGCCGAGGTCGCCGCCGCGCTGCTGGCGGTGGCGACGGCGGTCCCGGCCTTGTCATCGGCCGCCGTCGCCTTGGCGGCGTCGGGCGGACCCACCTCGGCCTGCAGTTCCTGCTCGATAGGCGTAAGCGTCGCCTCGTAGCTGCCGGACACCGGCAGCAGCCGCAGGGAAACCTGGTCGCCGTTGTGGGACGAATAGAGGCAGGTCTTCTTGTCGGCCGAGATGCTGGAAAGCGTCAGGTCGCCCTGGTCCCGCGGGCAATCCAGGGCCACCCGGGCGGTGGGCGGCGTCGTCGGCGCGCAGGCCGCAAGACCGGTCAGCGCGAGCCCGCAGGCGGAGATGAAGAGCAGCGACTTCATGACTAAGGCTCCAGTCCGTTCGGCTGCGAACCTGACCGGAGCCCCTTCAAAAGGCGAGTGAATTCGACGTAACGCCGCCTACGCCGGGTTCGGCGGCGGGTCTATTGCCCCGGACGAGACCCCGCGCCCTCGCGCCGCGCCAGGAACGCCAGGCGCTCGAAGAGGTGGACGTCCTGCTCGTTCTTCAGGAGGGCGCCGTGCAGGGGCGGGATCAGCTTGGTCGGATCGCGCTCCTTCAGGGCCTCGGCGTCGATGTCCTCGACCATCAGCAGCTTCAGCCAGTCCAGCAGTTCCGAGGTCGACGGCTTCTTCTTCAGGCCCGGCACCTTGCGCATGTCGTAGAAGATGCGCAGCGCCTCGGCGACCAGCTTCTGCTTGATCCCCGGATAGTGCACCTCGACGATCTCGTTCATCGTCTCGGCCTCGGGGAAGCGGATGTAGTGGAAGAAGCAGCGGCGCAGGAAGGCGTCCGGCAGCTCCTTTTCGTTGTTGGAGGTGATCAGCACGATGGGCCGCACGGCCGCCTTGATCGTCTCGTTGGTCTCGTAGACGTAGAACTCCATCCGATCGAGTTCCTGCAGGAGGTCGTTGGGGAATTCGATGTCGGCCTTGTCGATCTCGTCGATCAGCAGCACCGGGCGCACCGGGCTTTCGAACGCCTCCCAGAGCTTGCCCTTCTTGATGTAGTTGCGGACGTCCTTGACGCCCACTTCGCCCAGCTGGCTGTCGCGCAGCCGGGTGACCGCGTCATATTCGTAGAGGCCCATGGTGGCCTTGGTGGTGGACTTGATGTGCCAGGTGATCAGCGGCGCGTTCAGCGCCTTGGCGATCTCGTAGGCGAGCACGGTCTTGCCGGTGCCGGGCTCGCCCTTGATCAGCAGCGGGCGCTCCAGCGCGATGGCGGCGTTGACCGCGACCTTCAGGTCTTCTGTGGCGACGTAGTCGTCGGTGCCTTCGAAACGCTGGCTCATAGGGCTCCCCGGAGCGGGCCTGAAGCCCGAGTTCGAACAGTTGTTTGCCTTGGGCCAGCCTAAAGCCAGACGCGCGCCATGCAAGCGGGTTCCGGGCGCGACCGATCGCCCGCGTTGGTGGCGGGGACGATTCGGCGGTAGGTGTTCGCCCGTGAACCTCGCCATCCTCCAGGCCCGCATGAGCTCCTCCCGGTTGCCCGGCAAGGTTCTCGCGCCGGTGCTGGGCGAGCCGATGATCGGCCGCCAGGTGGAGCGGCTGCGCCGCACTCGCCGCATCGACAAACTGATGGTGGCCACCAGCGTCGATTCCAGCGACGACCCGCTGGCCGCCTATTGCGAGGGCCTGGGGCTGGCCGTGTTCCGCGGCTCGCTCACCGACGTCCTGGACCGCTATCGAGCGGCCCTGGCGGCCCATCCCGACGCGCAGGCCGTGGTGCGGCTGACCGCCGACTGTCCGCTGGCCGACCCCCGGCTGATCGACGAGGTCATCGCGCGGCATCACGCCGTCGACGCCGACTACACCTCCAACACCCTCGGCGAGCGGACCTTTCCCCACGGCCTGGACACAGAGGTGATCCGGCCGGCGGTCCTGGCCGAGGCCGCCGAGCGGGCGCAGGACCCTTACGAGCGGGAGCATGTGACGCCCTACATCTATCGCCGGCCCGAGAGGTATCTGT
>Ga0207695_10002252_pt1 | contig 28913 bp, 21 predicted proteins | sample KBSC54metaG_FD_184354 | JGI IMG/M metagenome (GOLD analysis project Ga0207695, IMG submission 184354) | Corn rhizosphere microbial communities from Kellogg Biological Station, Michigan, USA - KBS C5-4 metaG (SPAdes) (version 2) | ecosystem: Host-associated > Plants > Roots > Rhizosphere > Soil...
ACCTGGTAGTAGAGGACCATTTTCTGGACGTCGATATTTTCGAGGGTGATGCGGCATTTCTTGCGAAAGGGCATGGGCCAGTAGCAGTTGAAGGCGCTGCCGGGGTTGACGCAGACGGCGAGGCTTTGGAGTGCGGCGTAGCGTCCCCAGCCCTGGCCGAAGAAGTCCCCTACCGGTGCTTCGACGGAGGGGGTGGTTTCGTCGTCCCAGTACATGCGGAGAATGGAATAGCGCCAGTTGCCGGTGGGCGTCATCCAGATATGCTGGATGCTGCCGGGACCGTCGATCTCGGCGATGGTATAGGTCTGGCCGGGGGCTATGTCTACGGAGGGGCTTACCTTCCAGCCCTGGCCGAGTTCGCGGGAGGCGTTGGCGCCAGTGCCGGTTGTCGCTTTTCCGCCGCCGCCTTTTGCGCCGTTGAGGTTCTCGGGGCTGATACTACGGCTCCTGGCGTTGGAGAGGCGGAAGAGGTTGCCGAGGTTGGATTCGACCCCGTTGAAGGGTTGTTGGGCGTAAAGGCCCGCGGATAATAATAAAATAAAGGATAGGTAAAGCGATAGCTTCATATCGGGCAAGTTTTTTGGTCGGTAAAGTAGAAAGGTAAGAAAAATCACCTTTTTTGGGCGGATTCCAGGCTTAAAAGGCCAGTGCAATGGACATACAGTAGAAATATTATTACAAAACGACATACGGGTAAGTATATAGCCAATGCTAAAAATAGTCCCTAACGGGCATAAGCCGGTTGTCCCGCGGAGGGTTATTCGGCGAAAAATTTCGGTATTTTAACTGGCCTTCTCCGCCATTAACCTGTCCAAATATGAAAAGAAAAGACGTCCAGCTGATCCTCCAGATCAGGGACTATATTGAAGAGCACCTATACGAATCTCACTCTATAGACGGACTTTGCCGCAAATTCAACATCAACCGCGAAAAATTACAGGTCGGCTTTCGAGAGCAGGTCGCTACGACTGTGCATGCTTATATCATTAAGTTGCGGATGGCGAGAGCCGCGCAGCGGTTAATCGACTCGGATGATTCGATTAAAGTGATTGCGCTGGATAGTGGGTATAAAAAGCAGCGGTCGTTTAACAAGACTTTCAAGACGATTTTTCAGTTGACGCCTGCGGCTTATAGGAAGATGCACCAAGTGTGAAGATACATCGTTACGGCAAATTTTTCGCAGTCTCAAATTCGCAAATATTCTGCGGGCAGTCTATTTAGATTTGCTCATGAAATTTCGACTTATTCCAGCTATTATTGTTGGTATCCTATTATCTGTCGTTACCAGCGAGATCGTTTATTTTGGATTTACCCCCAATTACTATTTTGCCACTAGGGTTTCCAGAAATGCCTTTCATTATCAGTTTGACCATGATATATTCCAATATAGAATATTAAGTAAGTATCTTTTGTTATTGATTGACGAATCGTTACAAAATATTGTTCCTGACAAAACTCGAAGCAACGAATTTCTCGCACATATCCGGGGCGGATCTGAAAGACTTTATTATGCATATTTTTGTCTAAATACTTTCTTTTTATGCGCCACTAGCATTATAATTATCTTGCTGTTAAGACTGAAGGGGTATTTTTTACTATCAAATTCAGATAAGTGGTATTCCCTTTTTCTATTGATAATAGTTATTAATCTTTCTCAATTCGCCCTATATTTTTACGACGTTTCGAGTTATTTTTTCCTATTATTAATTTTGTACATCTTTCTTAGGTACGAAAAGGAAGACTATCCTCTCGCAATGACAGCCATATGTGCCCTTATCATACTTTCTACACTCAATAGAGAATCCTCAGCGCTGTCTGCCGCTCTGATTGCAACATTCCTGGTTAAAAAATTCAACTTCTCATTAAAAACTTTGTTCGGAGTACTCTTATCAGGATTTGCATTTTTAGGGACTTATGTCTTATTGCAATACACAATTAAAGACCCATTAAATCTGCATTTCCAATATCACGATGCTGGACACTTACAATATGAAATAAATATCATAGGGATCTTTTTTTGGGGGCTATTTTTGCACTTGACATTAGTTACAGCAAACAGCAAGGAGAACAGACGCACTATTTTATTATTTCATTTCCTAAGTTTGCCCTATATTCTTTATTGCTTTCGTTATGGAGTCTTATGGGAAATAAGGCTTTATATACCATTATTCATAAGTTCTCTTTTTATAAGTAAAATGAACATTCCTTTTCTAAAAAGAGTGCCAGTTCGACAAGTAACATTACAGCAATAATTATGCGGCAATGGCTGAAAGTAACCCAAAAATCGCTTTTAGGCGCATTCCAAAATTTGTATGGGAGGGTGATTTGATATTAACTTGCACTAGCGTGATCCAATATTCAGATATATAATTTAGTTCCACAGTTGTATTTCGTGATTTTTTACAAGGATCGCTAGTCGAACCCTACCCCGCGCTTTCCTTGATGGCTCTGATTGACCGATCTTTTCCACTCAACGAACAATCATGAAATTTGCATTAAATCTTAACGATGCACTGCCTTTCAGTACAGATATTCCGGTCGAGCTGCAAGGCCACCTTATTCCTGGTAGTATGGTTCAGGCTTCCAGCAACGGCTACGGAAAACTTCTTCTTCAGAAATTGCCCAGTGCAGCCGGCCCTGTCCATTATCACGCATACCAGATCAATCGTAAGACCGTATTCCGGATTCAGGATGATGGTCCATTTTTCAGCGCCTGTATCGCGCTGCAGCATGAGTGCCGGCTGGAGGTTGAGGGCCTTGGGACTGTGCTCCTGTGCGAAGGACAGTATAATATTGTTTACTCGCCAATTTTCGACCTTACCAGTGCTCATGAAGGAGGGAAGGAATATATCAGCATACGTCTTCAATACGGTTTGCCCGTCCTGGAAGAATGGACCCCATATTTCCCATCCCTTCAAGCCTTTTTGGAAAAGGTGCGGTGCGGGAAGTTCGCGATGTTATCCGTGGACAATTCCTGGCTCACACGGGAGATGCAAGATATGATTTACAGACTCATCCATCATTCAAGAGATAAGGTTTTTAATCCCCTGTATTTCGACTTGCTTGCCCGGACTCTGCTGTTCCATCTCCTGAGTCAGTCGGCACAGCAGCAACCTCGCAGCCCTTATACCCATCAAGAAATCAATGGTATTCATGAGGCCAGGGAAATGATTTGCAGGGATATTCGATACCATTACAAGATTGCAGAGATTGCCCAAAAAGTAGGCATGAATGAATTCAAGCTTAAGAATGGCTTTCGCGATGCCTTTGGGGACGGGCTCTATGAGTACCTTGTTGCCGAGCGGATGCTAGAAGCCTGCCATCTTCTGACCGACTCCAAGCGAAATATTAAGGAGATTGCCGACCTGACAGGATATAAAAGCGTTCAAAGCTTCCTCAAGGCTTTTAAACGTCGTTACAACCAGACACCTGGAGAGTTCCGGCACCGGGTAATGGGCCGGGAGCCGGTATGAGGCTTTTCTTCTAATTTGCTCTTAGCCTAGAAATTCTAAAGTAAAGATAGGGGCCAGTAACTCGATAATTGTGAAGCGGATAAGGAAGCCATCACAAATAAAGGACGAAAAATCTCTTTTCAGCAAAAGGCTACCATCCTTATTGATAAGAACTACTAAATATTGGCTGCAGAAACAAGCGTTTTGCAAACAACGTTAAGCAACATTTTGCCCTCTCCTGCCTATTTGTTTGATCTAGTGTAGCCGCCATTCGGGGCACCTTCTAGGATTTGGCCACAATTCGTCGAGAGTGTCGCCCTCGTAAAGTATTCCGTCCTTCATGACATAGCGAATTTCCCTGGTATTATGGATGTCTTCCAAGGGGTTTTTGTTGAGGATTATGAGGTCGGCGATCTTGCCTGTTTCGATAGAGCCAATATCCTTTTGGATACCCAGCGCTTCGGCGCCCATGATGGTGGCGGCCTGGAGAGCCTGCAAGTTGGTTAGACCGCCCATTTGGAGGGCCCAGATTTCGTTATGTGCGCCGATACCGTGGGCTTCGCCGTGACTACCCATAGTTACGCGGCCGCCTGCAAGGCGGACACGGGCGTCAATTCTTGCGGGGGTTAGGAACTGGGGGTCCAGAGAGTCATTACAGATGGTTTTTAGGATGGCCTCGTAGGATTCAGCGCGGTCAATGCGAGATCTCACGTTGGTATCGCTGAGGGTGAAGCGCTGCAATTTCAGGTCTGGCTGGTGCCAGAATTTATACTTGAAATACTCTTTGCCTTCCCCAAACTCGGCTCCTGAGGATACCTGGAGGGTGGGCGTGAAATAAGTGCCCGATCCGGCGACGAAAGAAATTATGTCTTTGTACACATCTCCCCACATCGGGTTATGCTCGACTCCGGTACTTCCGTCCTTCATCATGCCCACCTGCAGGATGGGATAGAAATAACCTTCGTTGGTGAGGTTGAGGCCATAATTGCGGCAGGCTAGAAGGAGCCATTGCCTGCGGAGACGGGGCCAAGGCTCCATGTAGTCTTTTACCACTATGGCTCCAAGTTCAGCTCGCTTACGGACTACGGCGACGGCATCTCCTGGCCTGTCGCAGCGGATAATGCCGTCTTTGAAACGCACGGCCCGTCCTACTGTATACAAGCGAGGCCCCATCATTCGTCCAGAGGCCAGGAGCTCGGCATAGCCAAAGTTATCGTAACTGGCCGATGGGTCGCGGGCAGTGGTCACTCCATATGCAAGGTTGGCTAGAAACATCCAAGATTGCTGCGGAAATATATTTGGCGGTACTCGCATATGCAGGTGAAGATCTACTAATCCCGGCATGACCGTTGCGCCATGGAGATCCTTCACGTCACTGCCGACAGGAATGGAGACAGTCGCAGAAGTGCCGACCCTCGAGATCCGGCCATTCTCGATGATGATTGTACCGTTTTCAATTACATTGTCCTTCTTCATGGTGATAATCCGGACATTTCTGAGAGCAAGCATGCCTTGGGCATGGTTGCCGGGGACTGCGAAGTTGATAGGTATGACTTGGTCGGGCTGCACCGTGACAGTTACGAAGCCGTTCTCCAACCCGGAGGCAGCTTGATTTTTCCAACCGGCCTTTTCAGCCGCTAAAATGACTTTGTCCGGGTTTATACGGTAAAACTTGTTCCCGTAGTTCCAGGCTAGTATTTTTCCACCCTGTTCCCAATAGGCCTCGACGCCCTCGGCAAATCGGATTGCCGGTGACAGTTTATTCGTCAATGAAATGACCATGGGATTTGATGCCTCGCAGACAGGAAGCAGATAGAGGTCTTCGTCGACAGAGTAGACCAGGAACCTGCCATCAGGTGAAAGCGTTGTATCCTGGTAATACGTAAAGCGATCGCCGACGGCCATCACCTTCAGATCATTCCCCGCGAGATTTCTCGACACAAGTTGGGGTGGCACCGAGTACGGGTTATTTCTTTCTTTGTCTCTCGGTATATAACTGATACGGCGACCGTCAGGGGAGAAGGTCAGTTTGTTCCATAAGGGAATGGAATCGGCTATTACGCGTACAGAAACTCCATTTAGTGGAACGAGCGTTAGTTGACCGATACCCGGATCGTCGCGATCGCCTAATATTGGCTTTCCTCTCACAACGGCAATAGCCGTCCCGTCCGGGTTCCAGGCGGGCCGCTGGTACTGGCCGGAAATATGACTGAGCAGTTCGGGCTGGCCGCCGCTAGCCGGCACCCGCCAAAGAGCGCCGCCTGATGTATCACACCAAGTTACATAGGCGATCCATTGACCGTCGGGAGAATACACAGGCTGAAACTGCGCCAGGTCCTGGGGAGCCAAAGCATGTGGCTTTCCACCTGACAGTTCCTGCGTATAAATCCGTGCAAGCGCGGCAAACACCAAGTGCTTCCCGTCGGAACTGGCGTTAGCAGACCGTATATAGCGAATTTTTACGGAATCATTAGCTACCCGATACCTATTATAGTTAAGTGGTCCTAAGTCGGATTTGACACGGGCAAGGAAAGGAATGATGGTGTCCGAGCCGCTTTCGATGCCGATCCGATGTATCTTGCCGCCATATGCAATAAAGATGGTTTTCGAGTCGGATGAAATTGAAAAATGTGGCGAAGGAACGCCGGGAATGTAGCGGGGATCTTTTGCGTAAAGGGACGGTATGAGGATGCGGCTATCATCGCTCGCGAGGTCCTGTACGATCAGGCATCTGTTCTCGTTTGAGTCCTTGAGATAGCACCACCAGCGGGCATCGGGAGAGAGAGCTCCACTAAGTGCCCCTGTTACAGTTGCAGGTAGTACAGTTTTGTTTTTTGTGGAATGATTATAAACGACCAGTTTTCCAGAGTCCAGGCCATAGATCATTTGTCCATCTGTGGAAAACCGGATAGGAGTCTGGACATTCATGTGAGCTGTCATTTTACCGCCGGCAAGGCCGTATACTGAGCCGCCTGCGGCGATATATTGGCCATCGGGAGTCCATCGGGCGTCTTCGCAATAATCGATATACTCCAGTTCCCTGTCGGAATTCCCGAGGACCTGGTGGAAGGCGCCATTTATGTCCATCACATTTAGGTGAAAGGAACCGGAAAAGTCACTGAGATAAGCAATCTTTTTACAATCGGGCGACCATAAAGGTCGTATGTTCAGGGCAATGCCCCTGGTAAGTTGAGTGGCGTTGCCGCCGGATACGGGAATAAAATAAAGATCACCAAGCAAGTCAAAGACCAAGGTCTTCCCATCGGGAGAGACGTCGACGTTCATATAAGAACCTTCGTCTGTAGTGAAGGAAATTGTCCTGGATGGTTTTATAGGGAGTTCCTGGGAGAAACAGGTGGCGGAGATTAAACTTATCGCGCCGAACACTAAAAAACTTACCCGATAGCTCATTTTAGATATTTTGATTGGTTTGACTCCGAAAACGTCCCAAAATTGGAAAATCCAGCCGCCTGGTCCGCATCTATTTGTGACGGCGATCCGCGCTTCTTCTATATTACGCTAGAGGCACTCAAATTTACCACTATCAATTTCTGAATTTCCTATCGAAATTATAGATCAAAGAAAACATCCAATACCGGCCGAGAATGTTAGTCGAGGATTGCGTATTGATATTTTCCATATTGCTACGGCTAATGCCGTCTTTGGTATTGAGAATATTGTTGAACTGGAATTTGCCGATCAATTTGTCGTGAAGGAAGTTCCTGCTCACGTACGTATTCCATAGGAAGACAGATGTGCTGGTTGGAAAGGCACTGCTTTTTTGTTGCCAACTATACGAAAGGTTAACATTAACCTCAAGACCCCTTATTAAAAAGATCGATACGATCCCCGAATGAGTTTGGGTCCAATAGTTGATCGGGGCAGCGACATTGACGCTGCTATGCTGGTCAAAATAACCAAAATTAGTGCTCAGTTGCAACGAATACTTGCGATCTAGATATTTTTTAATATTGACTCCTCCACCAACTGCAAATGCGTCATTGAAGCTTAAGGCAGTATTGACATAATTTACCGTACGCGTATAGGCGCCATTGGTGTAAAACCCGGCATCAAAACCCAATAGCTTTCGGCTGAAGGAAAGACCGACCTCGTCAGATCGCGCTCCGTCGATGTTCACCGGCTGTGTGGTCTGCCGCCCGAAGCTATCGGTAATTGTCCTAGTGCTAATGCTACCACTTGTGAAGCGCATGTTTAAAGAAATATTGATCAACCAGGTCTTGAAGCGCCGAAAATCGAGCCTTAAATTCTGACTAAAAGCCGGCTTTAAACCAGGATTGCCCAAAGCAATGTGCAGGGGGTCGTTATTATTCTTTATCGGCGTCACCTGCGTAGCCGAAGGTTGAATTGTACTAGCACCATAGCTCAAACCCAAATTCGAGGTCCTGCTCGGCGTGAAGTTCAACAAGACTCTTGGCGCCCAATTGAAATTTCGCAATTGAAGTAGGGAGGCAGGATCATTTGCACCCCGCTGGGAATAGCCGTATCTCAACCAATCATTGCCAATCGTATAACTCAAATATCCGACCTTACCCTGGAGATTCAATGTAACTCGCTGCCTTACTGTCTGAGTCTTGAAATGGTTACTGAGAGTATCCACCATATCCAGATATTTTCCATCGCCCCGATTGTAGGTGGCTTGCAGAGGATCGTCAGCCACATGAGAAATACTATAGGTCAATCCCAGGATCGCCCCCTTCCACAGAGGCTCTGTATAATTGAGGGAACCTCCGATGTTCAGGTTGTGGCTGCTAATTTCCTTCCGTTGATCTGTAGTATCGGCACTCTGGATAAGCCCGGTAGGCTGGTAAAAAGAATTGACGGTGTATAGATATCCATTGGTGGCATTGTCAATTTTTGTAGCTTCGACACTTACAGAAAAAATCCGATCAGTATACTTTCCCAGTTGCATCCGCCACGACAGTCCGCCGCCAATATTCATGCGGTACATTTGGTCCCGAATAGCCTGCGCGCTTGTGTTAACCAGGGTATCGTTAAATTTACTATTACCCGTAGCCCCGAATTCATTCACTCCGTCCGAATTACTAAAATGGAAGCCAAATCTAAATGCCGAAACTTCATTTGGCGCCCAGTCATAGGTTCCATAAAACCAATGCTGGTCTTGCCGATTGGTAGATTGGCTAATTTTTCGTTGCCCATAAACATAGCGAGGTAGCATCTGCTGAGATTGGGTCTCGGTTACCGGCTGCGTGTAATAGTGACTGTATTGATAGTTTGCCATCAGATGGTTTACAGGACCTGTCCAGGTATTAGCATAATGTAATGCGGCAGCGTCAAAATGGGGAACTCCCGTGCCGGCCGAGGCGCCCAGGGCATCCGAATTCACATTCATGTAGCTGACTGTAGCACCACTCTTGTCGTTACTAAACCCAACCACACCATTGTTTGCAGCGATCCCAATAAACGCAAACTGCTCCCTGTTGCGGAATGCCGCCAAAGTGGCATTTGTATTAAAATATCCATCCGAATTTCCCCCCGCCTCTACTTTTCCAAAATAACCATCTTTGGCGCTTTCCTTCAATACAAGGTTAAGAGTCTTGGTTCGAGTTCCATCGTCAATTCCAGAGAAAATGGTTTGTTCACTCCTTCGGTCGAGGATCTGTACTCGAGCGATCTTACCGGCATCGAAATTCCTTGTAACTATCGAAGGATCATAACCGAATATATCCTCCCCATCCACTAACAGCTTCTGGATCTTTTCGCCATTATAAGTAATAGTACCGTCTGGACTGACATGCAGACCTGGCAACCTTCTCAGGAGCTCTTCCACTGCTGCATTTCTTTGCAGCAGGATATGTTCAGTATTATATTCCAGTGTATCGCCCTTCATTTTCGGTCTACCGGGCGCAGTTACAATTACAGCCTTAAGGCTGTCGAAATGCACGGGTATAGTATCGGGGACATCTTTCCGAACTACTTTACCCTGTCCCTTCATATTAAACCCGGACAAACAAAACATAACAACGATAAAGCAATTTCTAATTTGGCGCACTGATGAAAGTGTTAGACCCGCCAAATTATTTCATCTCACTGTGAAGTAGCAGCAGGGCGGCACTATGCCGCTGAATTTAAAGGTCCATTAGGCCATATGCTGCCATGGACAGAGACCATTTTAGGGCTGACTTCGATATAATTAAGAATACTTCCAAAACGACAATCGATTATCCTGAATGGATAACTTTCCTGATAGAAATTTGTCTCATCTAATCGAAGATTAAACTACAAAGCCAATCCCCTAAGTCGACGGCAAAAAAACTAATCACAATTAACCACTATCGACGTCCGTTCAAAATGAAAAATACATCTTTCAAAAAAGAAGAAATGCACACACTCGCTCCGTTGCCTCCATTCAAGGACTATTTATTCAAAAATAGCAGAAATAGGCTAATCCTTATTGTTGCTGCGATAGCCTTGATAATCCAGTTTGCCATATTTAAATATTTCTATCCATTCGCAAGCTTCATACATGCAGATTCGTTCGTATATCTTCGCATAGCCGAACAGAACTTAGATATCAATTTTTATCTGGTCGGATATGGACGGTTTCTAAGAATATTCAGTGTATTTTCCCAATCCGATACCGTGCTGGTAGCATTTCAATATCTAATATTACAGATTAGCGCCCTCTATTTCCTTTTCACGTTGTTCTATTTTTACAGCCCGGCCAAGGCAGTCCAAAATATCCTTCTATTTTTTGTGATATTAAATCCGCTATTTCTGCATATGGCCAATCTCGTTTCTAGCGATGTATTTTTTCTGATCTTAAGCTTCATCTGGTTTTCACTATTATTATGGATCATCTACCGTCCACGAACCTCGTTAATAATTTGGCACGCATTAGTAATATTTGTCGCGTTCACTGTGCGAAACAATGCTCTTATCTATCCAATTATATCGGCTATCGCCTTCTTTCTGTCAGGGCTTTCATTACGAATAAAAATAGTTGGCTTCTCGGCAAGTTTAATATTAATTGGTCTATTCGTCGTATACACAGGCACTAAATTCAAGGAATTAACTGGCACCTGGCAGTACTCCCCTTTCAGTGGATGGCAAATAATTAACAATGCCTTATATGCCTACCGCTACGTAGACAGCGCCGACCGGCAGCCTGTTCCACCCAGGTTCCATCAGTTAGACCAGGCTGTTCGCGCGTATTTTGATACTACCCGAGACCACAAAAGACATCCGGAAGAAGAGTTGCAAGCAAGCACCGTCTACATGTGGGATAAACGACATTCACCATTATATAAATTCCGAGACCGAGAATTCGGCGCCAACACAAGCGAAGACTACGAATTAAGAAGTTGGGCTAGCATTTCACCTCTTTATGCGGACTATGGCACATATATCATTAGGCTATATCCCCGGAAATTTGCAGCATATTTTCTATGGCCGAATATTATTAAATATTATTCCCCCCCGATAGAGTTTCTGTCAGTTTATAATTCAGGCATGGATACAGTTTCGGAAATAACTAAGAATTGGTTCCATTACAAGACCAATAAAGTCACAGCTAGATCACAAGATCAAAAAGTGAGAATTCTAGACTTCTATCCAATAGTTTCAGGTATAATGAACGTCACTTTTTTCTTGGGGTGTATAAGTTTTTTTCTGCTAAATGGTTTTAAAAAACCCTCCATTTTTCGAAAAGGCCTTTTATTATCAGGAAGCATTTGGATTGTCAATGCTGGGTTTACAATATTCGTCTCGTCTCCAGCTTTGCGATTCCAAGCCTTCCCGATATTATCAATGTGCATATTCTCGACTCTATTATTAGAATATCTCTATAAGGCAGCGACAAGAGATCACCTAACACCGACTCAAAGTCTTGACTCAAGCGTCTATCCAGTTCCCGAACAAATATAAACTTCATCTCGCCCGCCATCGCGTTAAACAAAAAATACAAATTGCCCAATATGTTTTTACAAACTCAAATTCAATCCAGATCATTCCAACATTGGATTTGGAACGAAAATAAAAACAAATTTTTGTTTTGGATATGCGGCATAATCGTCATACTCGAGTTTGCAGTTTTTAAGTTATTATATCCATACCCAAATTTCATTACTGATTCACACACTTACCTATTGGCGGCAATCAACAATCAATCTATTAGCAAATTCCCAATTGGCTACTCCAAATTTATCCGTCTTTTTAGTGGATTGACCAGTTCACATATTGCATTAATTCTATTTCAATATGTATTGCTCCAAGCCAGCATTTTCTATTTTCAAATGTCGGTTGCATTCTTACTAAACCTTAAACAATGGATATATAAGCCGTTGCTTGTGCTAAGCGTTCTTAACCCTCTATTGCCTTATATCAGCAATCTGATTTCAGCTGATTCCATATTTACATCGTTAAGCATATTTTGGTTTACACAACTGCTATGGGTATTATATCGACCTACCTCAAGATTGCTACTGTTTCATTCATTTACATTGCTTTTGACCTTTTCGATGCGCTATAACGCCCTCTATTACCCCATTATTAGTTTATCGATAATTGTAATTGCACGACTTCCAATTAAGACAAAAGTAATAAGTATATCTTGCATCGGCGTACTATTAAGCACCTATCTTCTATCGACATCCTTCGAATATAAAAAATTGACAGGTAATCTATCCTTTATACCTGCTGCAGGATGGCAGATCGCCGGCAACGCTCTTGCTGCCTATGAGCAGTCTCCGACAGGATGGCCCGAAGAACACATACCAGATCGATACATGGAATTACATTCTGCGATCACCCGACACATTGATTCGACCAATCCAATACTAAGATATTTTCACAGGGATTTGAGCTATTCATATCAATTTGAACAATCCTCGCCGTTGTATACATTTATGCATTATCGACTACTCAAAGATAGCACCACCACCCCTCTTAAACAATGGGCAATAATGGCCGAATTATATGGAGACTACGGCCTGCATCTGGTTAAGCAACGCCCAGGAGACTTCCTTAAACACTTTGTACTACCCAATTTGAGATACTTCTACACACCCAGGAAAGAATTTTTAGAAAAATACAATATGGGCAAGGACACCATTGATCATATTTCAATGTATTGGTTCGGGTTGAAAAGTAATAAATCTCCAGTTACAAATAGGGCCTTGCAAAATGTAATAGCAGAATTTTTTCAAGTTATATCGGCAATTAGCAATCTAGTTTTTATCTTAGGCTTAGTTGGCACCTGTTTGCTTGGTGGACTCTCAACCATGGGAAATTACGCTACCGTGGTATTTCGCACGACGCTATTGTTATGGATCACCAATTTTACCTTCAGCATATTTACAGCCCCAATTGTATTGCGTCATCAAATATTTCCAATGATCATATCGTATACGTTTGGGGGGATTTTGATTATTTACATTATTATGGAAGCCAAATCTACAAGCACTGAAGAATTTTCCGTAGAAGAAAAAGGCTATCCGGGAAAAGCCATAACTACAACCCTTATTAACAAGATAAAATAATCTGGCCGGATACTTCTCAGAAGGGTTAGGCTCACCACCTTTCTGCTGAAGTTAAACAAAAGTGTGGGCCAATAAATAAAGTTTAGCTTTTTGAATTCTAAAAAGCACTTATGTTATGAAAAAAGCAAAAGTCATGTTGACTGCCATTACGGTTTTAGCAGTTGTTGGTGGAGCATTAGCTTTCAAAGCAAAAATTGCTAACACAACTCTTTTCACACACCAAAGTGGCACTCTCTGCAATGGTCCCAGCGCACGCTTCCTAACGACCACAATAGATGGCGGTGGAACGCAATTTTCAGCATCTACTACAGACGGTGGAACTTGCGTCGCATTCTATACTCTGTCTGAGTAGTTCGTCTTCTTCGAAGTAGCCGTTAGAAACTGTTACTTGCAGGCAGGACTAAGCAGCAACTCGCTCTTACCTGCCTGCCTTTTCTGAATTTGTACAAAATTGAGACGAAACTAATAAGGCTTTAATTGTAAATACCTAAAAAACCTGTGTTATGAAAAAAGCAAGAGTTATGCTGAATGTCATTGTTGTTTTAGCCGCTGCTGGTGGAATATTGGCTTTTAAAGCAAAGAACCCTACCGCAACTCTCTTTACACACATAAGTGGCAATCTCTGCAATGGTCCTTCCGAGCGCTTCCAGACCACCACCATTGATGGAGGCGGGCTCCAAATATCGGCATCAACTAATGATGGCGGAACATGTGTGGCCTTCTATACACTTTCTGAGTAGCCCGACAGTCGTTAGAAAACAGTTACTTTGCAGGTAGGATTAAGCTGCAACTCGCTCTTACCTGCCTGCCCTTTCTGAATTTATTAAAATTGAGACGAAACTAACAAGGCTTTAATTGTAAATGCCTAAAAAACCTGTGTTATGAAAAAAGCATGAGTTATGCTGACTGTCACTGTTGTTTTAGCTGCTGCTGATGGGATATTGGCTTTAAAATCAAAGCTTCCTTCCACAACTCTCTTTACACACGTAAGCGGAAAAGTCTGCGCTGGTCCTCCCGACACCTTCCAGACCACCACCACCACCATCGATGGAGGCGGACTACAAATATCGGCATCAACCATTAATGGCGGAGTTTGTGTGCCTTTCCTTACCCTTTCTGAGTAGACCGACAGTCTTTAGAAACGGTTACTTTGCAGGTAGGATTAGATAGCAACTCGCTCTTACCTGCCTGCTTTTTCTGATTTTATTCTAAATTGTGGCAAAAATAAAAAGGGTTCAATTATAAATGCTTCAAAACCTGTGTTATGAAAAAAGCAAAACTTATGCTGAATATCATTGTTGTTTTAGCTGCTGTCGGCGGGATATTGGCTTTAAAAACAAAACTCCCAACCACACTTCTATATACACACATAAATGGTGATATCTGCAATGGTCCATCCATGCACTACCTGACCACCACCATTGATGGAGGCGGATTACAAATATTGGCATCAACCATTGATGGCGGAATATGTCTGACTTTCTATAGCCTTTCTGAGTAATCCGAGAACCGATAATCCTCAAAAATCTATCACTTTGCAGGCAGTGCCAATTAGCGTTTTCGCACTTATCTGCCTGCTTTTTTTAGCCGGAAGAATCCACTCAAAAGCAAACTCCTGGTTGCAATCACGGCCGTTTCGGCAAAGGAATCCTTCTACTAGTGGAAGTGTAAGTACCCTATTTCTCAGACAGTAATTTCTGCCTCTTTTCCAACTATGGCCTGACACCTTTGAGCCCATTCCCTGGGTGTTGCATTGCCAAGGATTTCATGAGGTCGGCAGGTATTATATTCCTCCATCCAAGCATTGGTCAATTGCCGTATTTCATAGAGTTCGAAGAAAACATAGGCATCTACAACATCTCGTCGGTAACTGCCATTAAACCGCTTACTAAAGCCGTTCTGCATAGGTCGGCCCGGCCGGATATTGAATACCGATCCGTTGCTCTCTTACCCATAGTTCAAAATCCTTGCTGGTGTACTCAGGTCCATTGTATACGCGGATAAAATCTGGTTTACCTCGCTGTTGGATGATCCTTTCATGGACTCGGATAACCCGTCTAACGGATAAAGCTGTATCTCCCTCAATGGCCAGTGCTTCCCAGCTGCAGTCGTCCATCACGTTAAACGTCCGAAATTTCCCGTCCGTTCATCAGGCTGACCGACATGACGTCCATACTCAAGCTTTTATTGATCGTACTTTGTTGCAGTAACGGTTGTTTTACGCGCTGTGGCAGCCTCCGCTTACCTTTGCGTCGCTTATTCAACTTCAACTGACAATAAGATCCGGTATACCTCGGTAATTGAGCTAATTTACAGGCCCTGCTGATCGGCAAATGATAATTCTCCACTACCTCTTTAGCTACTTCTCTTTGCCGGTAGGACCCCGGTCATTTCTGTGAAAACGTCTTTTAAAACGGTATGGTCCAAACTCAGTTCCGTATACATCTTTTTCAAACGCGCATTTTCCTCCTCCAACTCATTCCACCGTCTAACATCAGAACCCTCTAAGCCCCGTATTTGCTCTTCAAGCGATAAAGCGTCGCTTTGGATACATTCATCTCCCGGCAGATGTCATCTACGTCACGGCCTCCCTCGTGCTCCTTAAGTGCCTTTACAATTTGAGCCTCGGGAAGTCGTGTCAGTTTAAAAATAAGATTTTTGTCTCATTTTAAACTGTCTTCGATTTAGGGACACTTACAGAAGCGATGGTAAAAAATCTATCTTTGATAGTTTTCAACCCCAGTTTTGGCACGTACGCGTTACTATTCTGACGGCCAAGTAGGAATATTTTTTTTCATTTTCTCGAAATTTTCCTTAATGCTATTCTCACTTGGATCCAGTTTCACAGCTATTTCTTCGATTGATAATGCATCCATTTTTCGGCCCAACTTATATAGCAGATTCGCTTTGGTATCTATATAACTGGCCATTGGCTTGTCGCATATTTGTATAGCCCGCTCGCTCCAAGACAGTGCTTTTTTTAAGTCGCTCTTTTTGACACTATGCTCGAAGACATACCAGGCATTGTTATTTAAGAAAAAATCTATAAGTGTATTGCCAACTCCATATTTCTCTACCTCTTCGACAAAAAAAGCCGTAGATCTTCTCAAATTCCCTTCATGCTCATAATACTTCACTTTGGCGCTAAGAAGATTACGTTCAGCATGCTCCACTCCGTACTTCTTCTTCATACTTCGAAATATTTTAGGCCATTCAGGAGCCGATTTACTCGCATATGCTTTTTCAAGCATTGGCGTAATATATTCTCTTGTTATTATGATATTCGAAACAGACATGGCAGCGCCCTTAAGTCCCATTGAACTATCGACTTTGTCACCGTGATTACAGAAGAGATCGAAACATTTGTCTCCAGATCTGAGTATTTGATTGAATTCATATATAAATTGAAGATTTTTCCTCGTACATAGTTCATCTTCGTTCAATGTAAATAGATAGTTTTCAAAATAAGTCCTCGCGACAGTGTTCGCAAACTTAGTTTCATTTATGCGTTTGGCGGTTCTCGCCAAATAAGGCATAAAATTAATGTTAATGCGCCCTGATCTATACCTCTCTAATAAAGTATAATATTGTTTATCAGGATTAAGGGCATTTTTTGCTAAATTCATAAATTCCTCTACAGTCTGGGCTCCTGACCCCTTGTGAACGATCTTGCCTTCAGGGGAAAAGAAAAGATATGTTGGAAAGGCGGCCACTTCATATTCCTGTTGGACCCTGTGAGCATCAGCGTACCAATTTCGTATCCCTTCATTGTCCAACTTAGAGGTATCCATTTGAACTTTTATAGAAATAAAATGGGAATCTATTGAAGTACCTACCGCCTCTTTCGAGTAGACGTTCTCATCCATATACCTACAGGGCTTGCACCATGTCGCAAAGCAGTCGACAAAAATGTATTTATTTTCACTTCTCGCTTTATCTTTTGCCTGTTGCCAAGTTAGCTCACTTTCAAAATGAATCCCATTTTTCTCCACATCCTCAATATTCTTAACTTGAATTGCCTGTCCTCTGGTAAGCAAAGGTAAAATCAACAAAATCTTAAAAAAACGCGTGAATCGAAACATTGGGGTTCAATTTAAATATTAACTAGGCTAATTTATTTATCTGCGCCATTGGGCTTCTATTGATATCCTGGATTTTGCGTAAGATTGATATCCTTTTGAATATCTTGTGCGTAAATGGGGTACAATTGTTGATAGCTATTCCAGGAGCTTCCCCCTTTTTTGGGAGTAACAACGTTCATAACTGTATCTATCGCCAAAGTCCTTTTCAGATCAAACCACCGATGTCCCAATTCAGTAAAAAGTTCCACTTGTCGCTCGTGTTGTATTGCACTTAGAAGTGTCGGTTGAGTTGCCGCCGTGGTATAAGGCAGACCTGCTCTCGCGCGGATACTGTTCAAATCAGCAGCGCCTGCATCGACTTTACCCTCTTGTACTCTAGCCTCCGATCTTATTAAATATTGCTCTCCTAATCTTAACATCATCAGGTACTCTGTTACAGGAGCGCTAGGGGCAATAACTTTATATTTGTAAGGATAGAAATATGTAGAACCAGCAATTACAACGCTATCGATCCAGTTCGTTCTTCGTAGATCGCCTGCTTCAAAATTCTTTAGCAAATTATCGCTTAGATAAACAGGCCAACTGCTGCTCGGACCCGTTGCCGGAATAATAAATTGATAGGCATCTTGCGTGTTCGATATATTTGGAGTAACCGGTTGCAATTGCCAAATAGCTTCATTGCTATTTCTTAGAAATGCATTATTCAAAGTTGCCAAACCATACAATGAAGAATTATCAATCACTGAGGTAGCTTGAGCCTCCGCATTTGCCCAATCTCCGGTGTATAAATATGCCCTTGCAAGCAATGCGGTGGCCGCCCATTTATTTGGCCTTGTCCTTTCCGCCGTTTTCTTCAAAAGGGTACCATCTACATAATTAGAAGCGAGAAAGGATCGTGCATCTTTCAGATCCGCTATTATCTGCTGATAAATCTGAGCTTTGGTCGTACGGGGAAGCATCGCATTTATCTTATAGTCACTGCTCATTACCAATGGTGCATCACCGTACATATTGATCAAATAGAAGTAAAAAAAAGCCCGTAAAAACTTAGCCTCGCCCAAAAGCTGTTGCTTGACACCCGGCGTAAGGTTGGATGAACTATTGATGCCTTCGAGTGCCGAATTACAAGCAAAGAGATAGGAGTAGATCGGGCTCCAATATTCAAATCCGCCGGAAGAAATTGATAATCTGTTAGCATAATACGCCAGATAATTGGAATTGGCCAGATCGAAAAGGGTAAATTCATCTGCTGATAACCCGGCAAACAGAGATATAGTGGTAAACCCATGATTGCCGGAATAATTACTGGTTGAACTGAGTTTGGCATACATCCCAGTTAATACGGCCGCTGCAGTCGCATCGGAATTGTATACACTTGCACTGGTGCTCGACGTCACCGGCGGGTTAACTTCAACGAGTTTCCTGCAGCTTGTTTGCATAACAAAAACAAAGAGCGATGGCAAAAGTATCGCCTTCTCCCATCTTCTATTAATGTTGGCTATTGTCGATATATATTGCAACATAATTTCTATTTTTTTTACAATGTACTTAAGGACACTATAACCCAACCTGTAAGCCAATCGTAACTACACGCAATGGTGGTAACATGCTACTGTAAGCACTTTTATTCTCCGGATCCATATCCTTATATTTGGTAAACGTTAACAAATTCTCACCATGGGCATAGAGAACTGCATTTTGCAAATGAGCTTTTTGCCTCCATTTCTCTGGTAATTGCCAGGACAAGGAAAGGTTTTTTAGTCTTATATAAGACGCATCGGAATATCCCACATCGCTTTGAGTGGCATTGAACCAGGCGTCGGACACTCCGAAATCCGAATTATAACGCTGAATTCTAGATTTATCTCCTTGCTTTTGCCAACGATTGAGGACAGAAACGGGTTGATTCAACCCTTTTGTACCAGGGTATATGCCAACGAAATAATTGGGGCCAATCTGCTTCACAAACTGGAATAAGAAATCTAGTTGTATCCCACTATAACTCAAACTGTTTTGGAATCCACCATAGAACTTAGGCAATGTATTGATCAGTGAAGTTCTGTCCGAATAGTAATTGGGAGATGTAGTGGCGTTTCCATGAAAATCAGCAAATTGGTACGCACCGGTCGTATCGTTTACACCCGAATAATGATATGCCTGTATAATCGATATAGGTTGACCGATAAAAAGCGAAGTGGCATAACTTGATTTTGCCAGGTTTGGAAAAGCAACCAGCTTGTTCCTTGGAATAGTCAAATTAAAGCTGGTGCTCCAGGTAAAATTCTTGGTTTTAACATTTGTTGTGCTTAAGCTAAATTCCCACGCAGTATTTTGAACTGTTGCCGGGAAATTTTCAGCAATTCCCCCGAAACCTGTTATGGTTGGCAAAAGATAAGTCAATAATTGATTGGATGAACGATTATAAATATAATTTGCAGTAATTAATAATTTGTCTTTTATAAAGCCAAGATCGATACCTGTTTGCAATTTCTTAGTTTCCTCCCACTGCAAATATGGATTTGGGAGGCTATTAACGACAATACCAGAAGTGTTTTGGTATGAAGTTCCTACATTCTGAGTATATGGTGCGTATAGGTTCAAGAACTGATAGTCTCCAATCTGATCATTTCCGGTGTTGCCAAAACTTCCACGCAATTTGCCAAAACTTAATATTGGAAGGTTCTTTCGGAAGAAATTTTCTTGGGCGAATAACCATGCCACGCCAACAGATCCAAAATTGTGAAATTGGTTCTGTGGTCCAAACCGGCTGCTACCATCTCTTCGGGCCGTCAAACTAACAATGTATTTATCCTGATAGTTGTAGTTTATACGCGCAAATAATCCATTGTATTTGTATACTGATATGACAGTTGACTGAACCAGAACTGAGCTAGCAGAATGAATATCAGGCAACGCTTGGTCGCTGTTATAACCAGAACCAGTCATTATCAGACCGTTGCTATTCTTCTGCTGAACGGTGGCTCCCATAGTAACCCCCAACTTTCCTTTTCCATCAATTCCGTTATAATTGATTTGGGGCTCCATAATCCAGGAAATAACCGAATTATTTGTATAGGTCGCACCCCTTTTTGCAGTGGGGCGACGTTCAGGACGTTGGGCTATTAACGGAGAAGTAAGCAATTCATTTGTCTGCAAATTAGTGTAGCCAAAACTACTTTTCAGTTCCAAACCCGGTAAAATTTGGTATCCTAATATGCAGTTGCTTATCAGGTTATTCGTCTTGTTTTGATAGCTTTGATATAGAAGAGAAAGAGGGTTTGTCCAGCTAGAGGAACCGGATGCATTAGGAGCCCAATTTAAGGTACCATCAGAATTGTATAAAGGTGGCGAATCCGGGGCCAGCGTAATAGCAAGCGCGGTATAATCTGTTGTCAGAAGTTGATTGTTATCAACCAAATAATTTCCAGATAATTGAAGATGAAACCTCTGATTGGCCGAACTATTATTTAAGCTAAAATGCAAAGACACTTTCTTATCAGAAGGACTTCCTGGAAATACAGTCGTTTCTCTACGGTACGTGGCGTCTACCAAGTATTGAGTGTTGGCATTTCCACCCGACACAGAGCCGTCAATATTATTGTATTGGGCCGTTCCTCCAATTAAAGTTTTTTGCCAGTCTGTATAACGCGTGGTGTCCCATAATCCATTAATATCATAGTCTGACGCCGACGGAGATCCAATACCGTCATTCTTTAATGCCTCATGGCGCATTTGTAAATATTGCTGTCCATTAAGAACGTCCAATTTTCGCGTCACTTGCCCCCATCCATTCTGCAGATTTAGATCGAATTTTGTTTGACCGGCTCGCCCTTTTTTAGTATTGATTAGTATAGCACCATTTGCAGCTCGGGAGCCATATATGGCTGTGGCATCCGCGTCCTTTAATATGCTAATGCTTTCTATATCGCTTGGGTTAATATAAAAAAACGGAGACTGTGCTTGCCCGCCACCACCCAATTGAGGAGCATAGGTAGTACCCAATGCTTGAGAAGTATAAGGCACCCCATCAATTATATAGAGAGGTTCGTTTCCATTGCTAACACTATTCTGCCCCTGTATACTTAAACCTACCCCAGCACCAGGCATACCGCTAGACTGAGTAATAAATAACCCCGGCACCCTCCCTTCTAACGCCAACAATGGATTATTCACGGGCTGTCTTTCAATATCAGCTGCTTTTACGGACGAAATGTTTCCCGTACTTAGTCTTTGCGTAGTAGTCCCATACGCGATGACTTCCGCCTTGTCGAGACTATTTGACGCCTGTTTTAAGTCAACAATCATTTGAAACAAATGACTTTGAACATTTACTTCCACACTATATTTGTCATAACCTACATACGACACGTCTATCTTATAGGTTCCATTAGGGATACCTTTAAAAGTAAATTCTCCTTTTTCGTTTGTAAGGCCAGTTTTGTTTAATGTCTTTATCTCGATAGTAGCGCCCGCCAGTGGACTTCCATTTTCATTTCTTACTACACCATTAATAACTTGCGGAGCTTCTCCCGATGTTTGTTGCAGTAATACACTCTCCACCACTTTAGCTACACTTATTGTCTTCCCGGAAATCGTATAAGTCAACTTCCACGGCTGAAACGAAAAGCACACCTTCATCACATCATCGATTGTCCCATTCATCAAACTAATCGAAACCGGCTTAGCCGCCTGCAAGGTCGACTTCTCCATCAACACGCCGTAGCCCGTCTGATCCTCGATGGCGTGGAAAACGGTCGACAAGGGCAAATTGGTCCCGGAGATGCTAACTTTCTGAGCTACACCCCTGGCGTTGACGTGGAGCGCCCCGATGAGCAATATTGCAGCCGTGAGTCTCATAGCGAGCGAAATTGACGCGATGGCAGCCTTTACCCGGACCGCTACAAGGCCGGTACCATCTTTTTGACAATAGTCAGAGCTTCTCTTGCGGGCAGCAAGAGCAATTCTCATGCATTTTTTCATAAATTTGTTAGTAGTTGGGTTAATGCATCTTGATTCACTCGGGATTGAGTGACCCAGCAAGGCTCTGTAAAAAGGAGCATCAGCCGGGATGTGTCGCGAGCACATTCCGGTTTTTTGTTTGGGCCACTGATTGGCCTAAATCAGGATGGATGTAGCGGGAATGAAAAGAAGTGCCGCCAGCTAGTTTTGGTCCGTGTCATTTTGGTTGGGTTTGGGGATAATCAAAGCCTCGGAATTCCAGCCGATCGATATCGAACAGCATTCCATTTATCTCCACGTCTCCGGCAGCCAGCGTTGCTGACTATCAAAGACGATATCATCGTTGTAATAGGAGTTCGGTTGGCAAAAAGGCGTTAGACGCCGTTGTAGGCAGGTTAATGGTTATGGAGAAGCTGCCGGAAAATCGCGGTACAGCTATCTGCTTAATCTATTGGTGGACAATTACTGTCCGGTCTTTCACACTCGTATGGATGTGGAGCGCTTCGAGGGAGGCCAGGGTCTCGGCCAGGTTCTGGTTTCGCGAGATCGACCCCTCTAGTTTTTCCACAGAAGGCTCACCTTCGAATTTGACATCGACATCGTACCAGCGGGCTATCTGTTTCATAACCATTCGCACATTCGCGTCTGAGAAATTAAAGAAACCCCGCCTCCAAGCCGTGACGCTGTATACATCCGGACGGCTCACCGCCAGCCGCCCATCCGATTCCTCTGCCTGCTGGCCCGGAGCCAGAACCAGGTTACCACTGCCGGCCGTCACACGTACTTTACCCTCGACCAGCGTCGTCCTTTGAGTCGAATCGTCGCTATAGCAGGACACATTGAAGCTTGTTCCCAGCACCTCGACATTGTTGCCGCCCGGTAGGACGACCTTGAACGGCTTGCGTATCGATGGAGCGACCTCAAAATACGCCTCTCCATTCAGCAACTCCACACGGCGTTGGCTACCCGAAAACGCAACAGGGTACTTCAAACCAGAGGAATTGTTGAGCCAGACCTTCGTGCCATCGGGGAGAACCATAGAATATTGCCCGGCGCGGGGAGTTTGCAAGATGTTGAAGGCGTCGCTCAACACAGGAGCTTTTGAAGAAGAATAACTGATCGTCGATCCGTTCTTTACAATATTCGATGACCCTTGCGAGGCGATAGACCCATCCCGGACCGAATCGAGCTCGATAATAGATCCATTTGCCAGTTGCAAATGAGCCCGATCCTTACCTGGATGTATAACGGGAGCTTGCGAAACCGGTTGTGAAATTTCAGAGGAAACCCTGGACTGTCGATGAAAGATCAAAAATCCGCCAGCGATAGCAGCCAGCACACAGGCAGCGGCCGCAATCCACTTCCACATAGAGAACATCGGTTTCACCGGCGTATGCTCGCCAAACAATTCAAAGAAACGCTTATCCATTCTCTTCTCGTCCATTTCCATTCTTTCCTTCAGCCAGCGATACAACGCCTCGCGGGTTATGGACGTTTCGTAAAATTGACGATTATCTCCCTGATCAAGCCAAGCCTCCAGTTCACGTTCTTCATTGGGCCGAAGATCGACATCGACTTCGAGCTTCTTTAATAACAGCGTTGCTATTCTATAGGAATCTGCCATAGTAATATTTAGCCTTTCTGCAGTTTTTGCAGACGTTTACAACCAGATTTTGCATTTTTCGGCGCCCTCTAGAGAGAACCTCTTAGTCATTACGTGGAAATTTCGAAAACTACCATCGTCTACCATTAAATTGATAATAATTTTTTAAAATTGGCAGCAGGTTAATTCGGGGAGGCTTAGTAGTAGTATAATTACGAAGGCTTCTTCGCCGCCATAATGGCCTTTAGCCAGCAATTTTCGGATCTGAGCCTTGGCTCTCGCCATATGATTATATACGGTTTGAACACTTAGGTTGAGGGATGAAGCAATCTCCTCCATGGATTTGTTCTCCTGAAACCGCATCAACATCACTTTCCGGCGCATTATCGGCAGCGCGTTGACTATATTCCACAGCTCATCTATCAGGGAAGCCCATACCATCTCGTGTTCGTGCACATCCGTTTGAGCGACACGCAGGTCCTCGGTCTCGGAATGGAGTTCATCCGTAAACGGCTGCGGGAATCGTCTCTCCCGCAATACATTGATACACAAATTTCTCGCCGTGAAAAAGACCCAGCGTCGCAAATGGACCGGGGACTCGATGCGGTCTCTGAACTCCCATAACTTCATGAAAACCTTAACCGTGATGTCTTCCGCATCCTCCCTGGACTTGGAGATCTTCAGGGCAAACATATAGATCTCACCCTTTAATTTATGGTAGATCCGCGTAAAAGCCGCCTGATCTCCCCGGAGAAATGCTTCATAGACAGATTGATCGTTTGAGTCTTTTCCTTCATTTACAGAGCCTGTTTCAATGCTTTATGCAAAAAATATTCATCGTCACAAGTGGCGGCAATCCTGGTGTTCTTCGCTAGGAAACAAGGTTTAAAAGCTGATTTTTGGACTGATTTTGTGCAGTATTGGATGGGACATGCTGGATCTCGTAAGCAAGATAATAAAAATAACAATTTATTGATAATGATAAATTCCTGCGGCGCCGCTGTGCATATAATTGATTGAATTGTAGCTCGCTGCAATTTGTCCTCACTTATACTTTTATACCTCCCGGTCAGGCAAGGCCTCGAGTCCAGGTTCACCCATCTGGAAAGCCGTTGGTCCCATATGTAATCACCCGCATCTCATCGAAATCATTTTCGGACGATCAGGTTTTGCAACTGGTCGGTGGAATCTACCTTGGTCATTGCCTAGACTTCTCTTTTTGGGTTTTTTAATTTCGACTACAGGGCCAGAAAGAGGGATGCCTGTGTCATTTGGCGCAATTCCTTCAATTTTTATGGTTATCGGTTTGGGGTGGATGGTGACATTTTCCTGAACCCCCGCTATGTTAATCATTACCGTTGAAGTCGTTTGCTTAAACTTTCCGGGTTGCAATGAAAACTTCACCTTCAATGCTTCTTCTACCGGCATACCAGTTATGCTGATAGTAATAGTGTTAGGCGCTGCGGGTATGGACTTTTCCAGCAATAAACCATGACCAGACTGCTCTTCCGCTGTGTGAACGGCTTGTGTCATGAACAGGATTGTGGTAACTAGTTTCCTTGCGATCGAAATTAGCCGTCCGGTGGCCTTAGTAAGATTGGTTGCGGGGCGGGTATTTACTTTTTGAGAATGGGGGTAGGTTCTCTTACAGGCAGTAAGAGGCCTTTTGATAAGCTTTTGCATAATTTGTCTAATAGTTGGGTGAAGCCAAACTGATACCGTCGGGATTGAGTGACCCAACAAGCTCCCTACAAGAGCCTCGGCCGGGATGTGTCGCGAGCACATCCCGGCTATTTTTTGGGCCACCAGTTGGCCTAATTCAGGATGGATGTAGCGGGAAAGGAAAGAAACTCCGCCAGCTAGTAATAGCCTTTGTCATTTTGGTTGGTTATAAAGATAATCAAAACCTGGAAATACTAACCGATCATATCGGAAGGCATTTCACATATTTGTAACGCCTCTGATTGTCAACATTGCTGACTGTCAAAGACATTCATTCACACAATTGTAGTAATAGGAGTTTGAATGGCAAGAATGCGTTAATGATCGATTTAACGCTTATTAGATAGGTTAATAGATGCTTCCGGAAAATTCGCGGTAAACTTTCTAAATCAATTCATTGATGCACGTCCTGTTCTTCGCACTTGGACGGATGTTCAATGCGTGACCTCGACGTCATACCAGCTGGCAAGTTGCCGAACCACCATTTGCACATCCTCATCCGAGAAATTAAAGAAACCCCGCTTCCAGGCCATTACGCTGTAAGAGCTCGGACGACGCATCGCAAGTCTTCCGAGATGGCCGATCACTATAGAGGATACATTGATGGTCGCCCCAAACACTACGTAACGTTGACTACCCGAAAACTTTGAAGGGTATTTTAGGCCCAATGCGTTGTTCAGCCAGACCTTCGTACCATCAGGCAGAACCATACTGTATTGCCCGGCACAAGGTATTTCCAATATAATAAACGCGTCGTTTATCGCAGGAGCACTCGAAACCGATTAACTGATCGTTGATCTGTTATTCACCATATTCGAAGCACCCTGAAAAGCGATAGATTCATTCCTGGCCGTATCCAACTCGATGACAGGACCATTGGCTAGTTGCAGAAAGGGATGATCCATACCCGGATGTACCACAACCCAGTTCGGTCTTGAGAACATCGACTTCACCTCATAAAAGTCACGATTGTCCCCCTGATCTAGCCATGCCCCGAATTCAGGCTCTTCAGCTGGCCGGAGAGCTCCCTCAAGCTTCTTTAACAAAAGTGTCGCTATTCTATGGAAATCTGTCATAGCAAATTTGGCATTTCTGCATTTTTGCGACCGTTTACAGAGAACCTATTTATATAATACGTTGAATATGCAAAAACTACCATCAAATTGATAATATTTTTTTAAAATTGGCACCACGTTAATTCAGGTAAGCTTAAGAGCAATAGAATTGCGAGGGCTTTTTCGCCTACGGAATGTCCCTTATCCAGCGATTTCGGACTACTTCTTGGCTCTCGCCATTTGGTAGTAAACCGTCTGGACGCTCGGATTCAGAGAAGAGGCGATCTCCTCAATGCTTTAGTTCTCCTGAGACCGCATCAGCATTACTTTTTCGGCGCATCACCGGCAGTAAATTGATAACGACAAATTTCTGCGGTGCTCTTGTGCTTATAATTGATTGAATTGTAGATCGCTGCACTTTCTCCTCACTTATACTTTTTGGAAACATTATTCTGCTTTCAGTGCACCGTGTATTTTTTGTTGCCGATCGATCCCTTTGTAACTTCCTCAAATAAAACCTTATCGCATGCAAGACATTGTCGTCCGTCCAGAATACAGGGAGCATCTTCTCTTCATCCCCGATCGGGATTCCGGGGCCAATTCCTCCAATAAGACCCTTTCAATCGTTATCCCGGCCTACAACGAACAGGCGACGATCATGTCTATCCTCGAGAGGATCAAGCAGGTACATCTGATCAACAATATGAACAAGCAGGTCGTCATCGTCAATGACGCGTCAAAAGATGCCACGGACGCCCGTATCCGGCAGTATATGGAGGAAAACAACGACCTTAATATTAAGTACTGCATCCATAAAGTCAACCGGGGCAAGGGCGCGGCCCTCCATTCCGGTATCCGCCAGGCCACCGGAGACTATATTATTATCCAAGACGCCGACCTCGAATATGACCCGCGGGAATACAATAATCTATTGAAACCCGTTGTGGAAGGTCATGCGGATGCGGTGTTTGGCACCCGATTTTTCGGCGGCAAACCCCACCGGATCCTTTTCTTCTGGCACTCCATCGGCAATAAATGGCTGACCTTCTTCTCCAATATGTTCAGCGGTCTCAACCTCACCGATATGGAAACCTGCTACAAGCTGTTCAGGGCTGATATCCTGAAAAATCTGCCCCTGAAGGAGAAACGGTTCGGCTTCGAGCCGGAAGTTACAGCAAGGGTCGCCCGGGTGCCCAATATCCGGATCTATGAAGTGGGTATCTCTTATTATGGAAGGACATTCAGCGAAGGGAAGAAGATCAACTGGAAGGATGGATTCAGGGCCTTGTATTGTATTCTTCGGTATGGCCTTGGAAAAGACAAACAAATCGATGATAGTCTGGAAAATTCCAATCTTATTGTGGTGGAGGCACCGGAAAAACACTTGACCCAATCAGATTAGTAATGAAACGCACCCTCTTAGTAGATAGTATCGCCTTTTTCTTTATCCTGCTGTTTTTATATACGGCAACTGCCAAGCTTTTGGACTGGCATACGTTTCGCGAAGAGCTGCAGTCCTCCCCTCTTGTGGGCAATTTTGCGGGTATTATCGTCTGGGCACTACCGATCCTTGAGATCGTCCTTGCTGTAGCCCTGTTCGTGCCTGCATGGAAGCTGTATGGCCTGTATGCGACGTTTATCCTCATGGTATTGTTTACGGCCTACGTCGGCGCCATCTTATTAATTGATAACCAGCTATCCTGCAGTTGTGGGGGTATTATAGAGAACCTGCCACCGGACCGGCATATTATCTTCAATGGTATTTGCGTATTGCTGGCGGGGCTGGCCATTCTGATTCATCGCAGACAGACGCCGACCCGCAAATTCCAATGGCTGACGGGTTCTTTTGGGGTTATGTCCTTCGTCCTCCTGGGTTGGATATTGTTTACAGCCTTTACTGCAAAGTCGACAATCAAGACCGGCAAGGAAGGAAGACTTCTGCCTGTTTTTGAGGTGTTATTACCGGACAGCACGACAAAGCTAAACACAGCCGAGATTCCAACTGGCAGTCCCTTCGTAGTCATCGGGTTTTCCCCATTCTGTACTCACTGTCAGGCAGAGGCGAAGGATATCGTTAAGAACATAGCCCAATGGAAGGGTACGCAAATTTACTTTGTAACGCCCTATCCATTCCAGGATATGAAGGGATTCTACACCTATTTTAAAATGGATAAGTGCGCCAATATTACGATGGGCCGCGATCTGACCAATGCCTTCTTCAAGTATTTCGACTCGAAGGCTATCCCCTATACCACCGTTTTTGATTCTAAAAAAAGGCTCAAGCAGGTGTTCATCGGCGAGACAAAGTCCGCCGACGTGAGAAAGGTAATCGAAAATTAATTAAGCAACTTTTTGAGCCAAAAAAGCTGCCTCCGGTAGACCAACAAAATTTGTCAATAACACACTGCTCTGCGTATCTTGCTACCGTATTACAACAGGAATATCCTATATATCAAAGGCACTGGTTTGTAGAATCCCATATATATAGCCGACGGCTGGGATTTGCAGACATCCTGTTGGGC
>Ga0207695_10002255_pt1 | contig 28869 bp, 23 predicted proteins | sample KBSC54metaG_FD_184354 | JGI IMG/M metagenome (GOLD analysis project Ga0207695, IMG submission 184354) | Corn rhizosphere microbial communities from Kellogg Biological Station, Michigan, USA - KBS C5-4 metaG (SPAdes) (version 2) | ecosystem: Host-associated > Plants > Roots > Rhizosphere > Soil...
TGCCCGGCTCAATCGTCACTTCTTCCTTGCGTTTGCGTGGCATAAAGTGGCTCCTTGGCCATCAGTTTATGCCTCACACACAAAGTTCCGGATAGGCTCCGGAAAACGCATGACTTCCCGGTGCCATGGTCATCAAAGTGGCCCTCGCCTAAGTGTCCGCGCCAGTCAGGAGACCGGAGTGGTTCGAGCAATGGTTCCGACACCACTCACCACCCAACAGAGCGGTATACCGCCCGCTAGCTCCGCCCTCGCTTCGCTCGGCCGACAGGTACATATCCCTCAAGCAGCACAATCGGAATACCACCCCAAACTCGATACGCACGCGGTCCGCACCTCTCGTTGCAGAAAAAGAGGGACGCACTCAACGAACACCGAAACTCGCGCCCGCCCAGGGCAGTGGAGCCAGCGCTGGTAGCTGGCAACCGGCCTGGTCGCACGAAGATGTGAATAGTGAGAATGCTCGACCCGGCGATGTGTTGCGGTTGGAAGCACACGAGCGCAAGCCGCACGACCTGAAGTACCTTGCAGCCGAGCGAAGCGAGGATGGAGCTAGCGGGCGGTATACCGCTTCGTTGGGTGGTGCGGCGCGTCAGAACCATTGCTCGAACCACTCCGGTTTCCTGACTGGCGCGGACACTTAGGCGGCGGCCACTCTGATGACCACGGCACCGGGAGGTCTTGCGTTTTCACAGCGCCTTTCTTTTGGTTACTTTTCTTTGGCAAGACAAAGAAAAGTAACCGCCGCCCCGCGCAGGGGCGACACTAATAGACCGACACGATCACAGGTGCTTCACGACAACCGCAAGCAACCCACGAAACCACGAATCAATCCTTCACACCCCGCTCGACCAACGCGCCCCCGCGAGGCTCACTCCCGGTCTGCTTCTCGAGCCACGCTCGCCGATCTTCCCGAGGCGTCACCCCGAACCTCTCGCGATAAGCATTGGAAAAGTGCGCAGCAGAAGAAAACCCACAGGCAAGACTAACCTGCACGACCGATTTGCTCGTGCGCTGCAACTGCGTCCTTGCCTTGAGCAACCGGAGATTGAGGTAATACTTCGAGGGCATCGCCCCAAGATACTGCCGAAACAACCGCTCTAACTGTCGGCGCGAAACGCCGACCAATTCGGCGATCTCATCGGTAGTCAAAGGATCCTCGACATTGGCCTCCATCAACAGCAAAGCATCGTTCAACCGCGGATGCCGCTCGCCGGGCGCAGTCACGAAAGGAATCCGCTGACGTTCCTCGCCACTCCTCAACGTCCCCGCACCAAGCGCATCGGCAATCCGCTCGCCGAGATCGGGCCCATGTTCCCGGCCGATCATCGCCAGCATGAAATCCACGGTAGCCTGCCCGCCCGCGCACGTCGCGCGGTCCCGATCGATCTCGAAGATCTGCTGCGTGACGATCGACCGCTCGAACTGCTCGGCAAACTGTTGATACGTCTCCCAGTTCACGCTCACGCGATAACCGGAAAGCTGCCCGGCCATCGCGAGCCACCACACGCCGTGATGAATGCCGGTCACGAGCGGCGTACGCTGCCCGACGCGCGCGAGACTCGCGAGAAACAGCCGGTAATCGGCAAACTGCTGAAACCGCTCGGTCACGACGATCAGCCAGTCGCATGCGATCGCATCGTTGAACGCCGCATCGGCATGCCATTGCGCGCCGCCCGCGAGCGGCACGGGCCGCCCGTCCCACGAACATACCTGCCAGCGATACAGCAGCCGCCCGTCGATCTCGTTCGCAAGATTCAGCGCATCGACGATCGGGCCCACGCCCGACATCGACACGGGCGGCAATGCAACGATCACCACCTGCGTCGTGCGGGTGGCGCCTGCGGGACGGGACACCGGTACCACGTATGAAACCTGCCCTGTCGCGTTACTTGAGGCTGCCCGACAGGAACTGCTTGAGACGCTCGCTCTGCGGGCGCACCAGCACCTCCTTCGGATCGCCCTCTTCCTCGGTCCGCCCCTGATGCAGGAACATCACATGATTCGACACGTTGCGCGCAAAGCCCATCTCGTGCGTGACGACGATCATCGTGCGGCCTTCCTCGGCGAGCTTCTGCATCACCTTCAGCACTTCGCCCACCAGCTCCGGGTCGAGCGCAGACGTCGGCTCGTCGAACAGCATCACGTCCGGATGCATCGCGAGCGCACGCGCGATCGCGACGCGCTGCTGCTGGCCGCCCGACAGGTGCGACGGATACTGCTTCTCGACGCGCGGCGCGAGGCCGACCTTCTCGAGATACGCGCGCGCGCGATCCTCGGCTTCCTTCTTCGGGATGCCGAGCACGTGTACGGGCGCTTCCATCACGTTCTCGAGCACGTTCATGTGCGCCCACAGATTGAAGTGCTGGAACACCATCGCGAGCTTCGTGCGGATACGCTGAAGCTGCTTGTGATCGGCGACTTCGAGCGCACCGGTGCGGTCGGTCTTCGTGCGGACGGTCTCGCCGTCGACGACGATCTGCCCCGCATTCGGCCGCTCGAGGAAATTGATGCAGCGCAGGAACGTGCTCTTGCCCGAACCGCTCGCGCCGATGATGCTGATGACGTCACCGGCCTTCGCGTTCAGCGACACGCCCTTGAGCACCTCGTTGTCGCCATAGCGCTTGTGGATGTCGACCGCCGCAAGCTTGGTGGAAGCGGTAGCGCTCGTTTGAGTGATCTCGGCCATCTGGCTCTCCTCGAAGTGAAATCAATGACGGCCGGCCGCGAGATACGCGAGCCAGTGGCGCTCCGCACGGCGAAACGCCGCGACGAGTGCGAAAGATACCGCAAGATAGATCAGCGCGGCGATTCCGAACGACTGGAACGCCATGTAGGTCGCGGAATTCGCGTCGCGCGCGACCTTCAGGATGTCGGGTACGGTCGCCGTGAACGCGACGGTCGTCGCGTGCAGCATCAGGATCACCTCGTTGCTGTACAGCGGCAGCGCGCGACGCAGCGCCGACGGCAGGATCACGCGGCGGTACATCGTGAACGGCGTCATCCCGTACGCCCGCGCAGCCTCGACCTCGCCGTGCGGAATCGCGCGGATCGCCCCCGCGAAGATCTCGGTCGTGTACGCGCAGGTATTCAGCGCGAACGCGAGAATCGCGCAGTTGAAGCCGCTGCGGAAAAACGCGTCGAGCAGCGAATGCGAACGCACGAACTCGAGGCTGTACATGCCCGTGTACATCAGCAGCAACTGCACGTAGAGCGGCGTGCCGCGGAACACGTACGTGTAGAACCGCACGGGCATCGACACCCACTTCTTCTTCGACACGCGCGCGACCGCGAGCGGCACCGCGCACACGAAGCCGAGCGAAATCGACGCGACGAGCAGCCACAGCGTCACCGCAAGGCCGGAGAGGCGCTGGCCGTCCCAGAAAAGGAACGCCTTGCCGAATTCCTGGAGGATCTCGATCATAGTTCTGCGTGCCGCACGCCCATGGAATAACGCTTCTCGAGCTGGATCAGCACGAGGTTGGAAACGGTCGTGATCGCGAGGTAGATCAGCGCCGCGACGAGGATGAAGAAGAACATGTTGAACGTGCTCTTGCCGGCGTCCTGCGCGGCCTTCACGACGTCCGCGAGACCGATGATCGACACCAGCGCGGTCGCCTTCACGAGCACCTGCCAGTTGTTCCCGATCCCGGGCAGCGCAAAGCGCATCATCTGAGGAAACATGATCCGCGCGAACACGCGCGCGCCGCTCATCCCGTATGCGGCACCGGCTTCGAGCTGGCCGCGCGGCACCGACAGGAACGCACCGCGAAACGTCTCGGTGAAGTACGCGCCGTAGATGAAGCCGAGCGTCAGCACGCCGGCCACGAACGGATCGATGTCGATCTGGTTCCAGCCGACGAGGTCGGTGAACTGGTTCAGCCAGATCTGGATGCTGTAGAACAGCAGCAGCATCAGCACAAGATCGGGCACCGAGCGGATCAGCGTCGTATAACCGGTCGCGATCGCTCGCAGCACCCGGTTGTGCGACAGTTTCGCCACCGCGCCGATCAGCCCCAGCGCCACCGCAGTGGCGAGCGACAGCACCGACAGTTCGATGGTCTGCACGGTGCCGGCCCAGAGGACAGGACCAAAGCCGTAAAGGAACACGCGCGTCTCCAGAGTTGGAATGGATGCCGACGCGAATGCCTGTCCCGCGCCGGGCTGACGCGGATAGTCGCAAGCGAAATTGTTTGTCTCAAATCACCTTGCGCGCGATTGCTGCATTGCAGCAACCCGTCCCGCCATTTGCAACCCCGGCCTACGCCGCTGTTTCAAAAGGAAAAAAGCCGCTTCCTGACAGTCGGATGACACGCAGGGAAGCGGACTTTTTGCAATTTTCCGGTCGCTTTTTCGATATAGCGCCGAACGCGGGCCGGCTCACCGCCCCTTCAGGATGTCGGAGCGCGAAGTCGTATAGACAAGCCCGTCCGGGCCGAAATGGACGTTGAAGAATGCGTCGGTGTTGACGCCGTCCTCGAGCCAGCGCCAGCTCCAGACCGTCTCGGGCTTCAGCGGATACTGCGCGATGTCGCCGGGCTTGCCGAGCAGGCGCCGCACCTCGTCCTCGTTCATCCCGGGGCGCACCTTCGCGAAATTCTCTGCGGTCAGCACCTGCGTCGCGCCCGTGTAACGGCCGCTCGCATCGAGATCGACGAACCACGTCTGGTTGCCCATCGGGCCGCGCGGATATTCGAGACGCTTCGAGCCGTCGGTGAACACGCGCTCGGTCTCGGGCTTGCCCATCGTGCCGCGCACGTCGGCCTCGGTCGATTCGCCGACCTTCAGCCCCTTCAGCAGCAGCGGCGCGGGCTTGATCGCGTTGAAGAAGTCCCGGATGCGTTGCACGTCGAGGTTACCTTGCTTGTCGTCGCAGCCGGTCAGCGCCAGCGCGGCGGCCAGCATCGTCACGGGAAGCAGCCGGAAACGGAAAATCATCGGAAGAAATGCGCGTCGAGAAAACACGCGGCAAGCATACCCGCACGACGCCAAAAGCGCGAGACGGGCGCGCGGCCCGTCTCGTGTTCAATGCGTCGTTTCGGTTTCAGCTTCGGTTTCGGGCGTGCGGCTCGCCGGATGCGGCCCGCGCGGCCCGGCCGGCGGCGCGTCGTTGATGCGGCGGCGCGTGCGCACGAGTTCGGCGAGCTGCCACGAACCGAGCGCCACGCAGCCGAACAGCACCTCGCGGCCGCGCTTGACCAGCGCGAGCGACAGTGCCGTCTCGCGATCGACGCCGAACATCTGCGCGAGCAGCACGACGGTCGCCTCCTGCACGCCGAGGCCGCCCGGCACCATGAACGCCGCATGCCGCACGGCCTGCGTCATCGCCTCGATCGCGATCGCACCGCCGATCGACACCGGATGGCCGAGCAGCGCGAGCGCCCAGTAGATCTCGAGCGCGCCGAGCACGTAGCCGGCCAGTTGCCAGAAGAACGCGCTGAACAGCAGGCCCGTGCGCGACATCAGCCCGTCGATGTCGGCGTCGAGCCGGCGGCCGTCGACGCCCTGCAGCAGCCGGTGCGAATCGCCGAGCAGGCGGCCCGCGAAACGCTCGATCGCGTGGAAGATGCCGCCGCGCCGCATCAGCACGACGCCGAGCACGGGCAACGGCAGCGTCAGCAGCAGCGCGAGGCCGATCGTGCCGCCGCCCATGTCGTGCGTCGTCGAAAGCAGCAGCACGAGGCCGAGCGCCGCGAATGCATACTGGACGACGATCGTCACGAGCACCTCGACGATCACCGACGCCGTCACGCGGCTCGCGTCGGGCACCTGCCAGCGCGCGAGCCGGATGCCGACGAGTTCGCCGCCGATCCCGACCACCGGCAGCAGCCGGTTCACGGCCTCGCGCACGGTCGCGATCCACCACAGGAACGGCAGCGAGCTGCGCCGGTCGAGCAGCAGGTGCCATGCATACGCATCGAGCAGCAGCGGCAGCGCGTGGAACGGCACGAGCCACAGCAGCGCGTAACCGGCGCGCGCGAGCATCTGCGACACGTCGCCGATGCCTTCGTGCAGCCCCAGCGCGAGCAGGATGCCGATGCCGATCGGCCAGCCGAGCCACTTGATCCACCTGGTCATGACGGCTGCGCTCCCGGTGTGCGCGGCGCATGTGCGCCGCGCCTGGCCGCACGCTGGCCGAACACGTCGGCAAAGCCTCCGGTCGCGACGCCCGCCGCCTTCAGCGCGGCGGCGACGCGCGGCGACAGCAGCGCATCGAGTTCGTCCACCGGACGGTAGCCGGCCATCGTCGGCGTGATCGGGCCGTCGCCGGCCTCGGCCGGATGGCAGTAGATCTCGCCGACGCCCGGCGGCAGCGTCGCGAGCGCGTCGAGCAGCACGGCCTCGTCCATCGCGCCCGTGTGTTCGATCCCGACCACGTAGTCGTTGTGCGCGAGCCCGGCGCGGTCGAGCCGTGCGCGCACGAGCGCGATCCACGGCTTGAGCAGCGCGGGCGCGCTCGTCTCGTACGGCAGCCGCACCGCACGCAACCCGTAGTCGCGGCCGATCTCGATGATCATCGACAGCACGGTCGGATGCAGATGGAAATGCTTGTGCGCGTTCACGTGGTCGAGCGGCAGGCCGCTCGCCGCGAACGCGTCGAACTGCGCGCGGATCTCGCGGCGCAGTTGCGCACGCACGTGCGGCAGGAAGAAGAAGCGGCAGCCGTCCTTCGCCATCGCGTCGCCGAACCGCCCGTCGGAGCCGACGAGCGCGGGAATGTCATGCGCGGGCAGCGTGGCCGGCCCGTCCGCGAGGACGAGGTGCAGGCCGACCGCGAGCGACGGCAGCCGCCGCGCGCGTTCGATCGCATCCTGCGCGGCGGGCGCACCGACCATCAGGCTCGCGGCGTTCAGCACGCCGTCGCGATGCGCACGCTCGACCGCCGCGTTGACGCGCGGATGCAGCCCGAAGTCGTCCGCGGTGAAGATCAGCGCCCGCGCCGCCCGCTGCGTCGCCACGAATCAGGCCTCGTGCGCGCGCAGGAAGCGGAAGAACTCGACGCCCTCGCGCAGGCGGCGCTTCATCATGTCCCAGCTCGTCAGCATCTCGCGGACGATCTCCCAGATCTTCGACGGACGGAAGTAGAACTGGCGATAGAACTGCTCGAGGTGGTGATAGATCTCGTCGCGCGACAGGTGCGCATAGCCGATCGCCGCGAGCTGCACGCCTTCCTTGCTCACCAGGTTGATGGTCTTGTTCTCTTCCATCCAGCCGTTTTCCACGGCCTGCTTGTAGAGCGTCGTGCCCGGGTATGGCGCGGCGAGCGAGACCTGGATCGTGTGCGGATTGATTTCCTTCGCGTACTCGATCGTCTTCTTGATGGTCTCCTGCGTCTCACCCGGCAGGCCGAGAATGAAGGTGCCGTGGATCTTGATGCCGAGCTTCTTGCAGTCCGCGCTGAAGCGGCGCGCGAAATCCGTGCGCACGCCCTTCTTGATGTTCACGAGAATCTGGTCGTCGCCGGATTCGAAGCCGACCAGCAGCAGGCGCAGGCCGTTTTCCTTCATGACCTTCAGCGTCTTGTACGGCACGTTCGCCTTCGCGTTGCACGACCACGTCATGCCGAGCTTGCCCAGACCGATGGCGATGGCTTCGGCGCGCGGCAGGTCGTCGGTGAAGGTGTCGTCGTCGAACATCAGTTCCTTCACTTCCGGCATGTTGTCGCGGATCCATTTCGCTTCCGCGAGCACGTTCTCGACCGAGCGCGTGCGGTAGCGATGGCCGCTGACCGTCTGCGGCCACAGGCAGAACGTGCAGCGCGACTTGCAGCCGCGGCCCGTGTAGATCGACACGTACGGGTAGTTCAGGTAGCCGATGAAGTAGTTGTCGATCTTCAGGTCGCGCTTGTAGACGGGCGCGACGAACGGCAGTTCGTCCATGTTCTCGAGGATCGGACGCGCTTCGTTGTGCTCGATCGAGCCGTCCTTCGCGCGCCAGCTCAAGCCCTTGATCTCGGGGAACGGCTTGCCTTCGGCGATTTCCTTGCAGGTGTAGTCGAATTCCTCGCGGCACACGAAGTCGATTGCCTCGCTCGCCGTGAGCGAGTTGTGCGGATCGACCATCACCTTCGCGCCCACCATGCCGACCAGCATCGACGGCTTCATCTTCTTGAGATCCTGCGCGAACATCGCATCGGTCGGGAACGACGGCGTGCTCGTGTGGATGATCACGAGATCGTAGTCGTTCGCGATCTTCAGCGTCTCCTCGACCGACAGGCCGTCGGCCGGCGCGTCGACGACGCGGCTGCCCGGCACGAGCGCGGCCGGCTGCGCGAGCCACGTCGGATACCAGAAGGAACGGATTTCGCGCTTCGCCTGATAGCGCGAGCCGGCTCCGCCGTCGAAGCCGTCATACGAAGGGGCCTGCAAGAACAGCGTTTTCATGAATGCTCCGGTAGCCTGCATAGTTCGTTTCGATACAACGATTCAGTCAAAAAACCGCGGGCCGCCCTGCCAGCGCCCGCCTCTCTGTCATGTCGCGCCGCGCGGCATCGCCGCACAGCGCGTCTCGGCCCTCGGGCCGGGTTCGTCCGGGAGCGGCCCTAGCGGCCGTCCCCCCCTTCCACGGCCGCCGCCGCGCGTTCGCCGCCGACGACCGTCATCCTTGCGCCGCGCCACACGACGTGCGTGCCGAACACCGCCGCGAGCCACTCGAGCGCGAGCAGCGTGTCGCGCACCGCGACGAGCGGCAGGTCGCGCCAGAACGCGCGCCAGCCGTCCTCGCCGCGCGCGTGCAGCACGAGGCGCCCGAATGCGCCGACGGCGGCCGCCGCGCCCGCCAGCGTGCCGGCGAAGGTTCCGTCGAGACGCAGCGCGAGCGCCGCGCCAATCGCGAGCCACGGCGCGGTAAATGTGATGAACAGGAACGCGAAGCCGGCCGGGTTCAGCGACCGGATCGTACGCAGCCAGCGCGTCTCGCGGTGCCACAGCGGCCCGAACGACGGCTCGATCACGTCGGTCGCGACGTCGACCTCCGACAGCACGGTGCGCCGCCCGAGACGGCGCGGCAGTTCGGCGAGCCAGAAATCGTCGGCCAGCTCGTCCTTCAGCGCGAGAAAGCCGCCGATCCGGTCGAGCGTGTCGCGCGTCAGCGCGAGCGTCGCGCCGAAGCCGAAGCGGCTCGAGCGGCCGAGGTGCGTGATTCGCACCGACGGCGCGAACCAGGCGTCGACGAACTGCGCGCCGATCCGCGTCCAGAACCCGCCGACGCTGCGCGCATGATACAAGCACGTGACGACGCCGACCGACACGTCGGCGAGCGGCGCCGTCACGCGCTCCAGATAATCGGGCTTCACCGCGATGTCGCTGTCCGCGATCACGATGCGGCCGTACTTCGCGCGCTCGGCGAGATTGATCAGGTTGCTGACCTTCAGGTTCTTGCCGTGCACGCGCGAGTCGACCACCAGCGTGATGTCGCACTCGGGATAGTCGGCACGCAGCCGCTCGACGACGGAAATGGCCGGATCGGCCGCCGACGCGACGCCGAACAGCACTTCGTGGCGCGGATGGCGCTGCTCGCAGAAGGTCGCGAGGTTTTCGTACAGGTGCGGCTCCGCGCCGCACAGCGGCTTGAGCACGCTGACCGGCTCGTAGCCGTCGCGCGCGGCCGTGCGCGGCATGCGCGGCTGCGGCGCGAACGCGGCGACGAGCGCATAACCGGCCGCGGCCAGCGTGAACGCGATCAGGAGCCAGTCGAGCAGCGTTGCGGTCGGCGTCATGCGCGACGCCTCCCGGCGACCTGAACGCCACGGCGAACGCTTGAGCGTGATTGAGCGTGATGCGGTATTCGGACAGCGACGAACGCGGGCACGACCCGACTCCTTGTTCCAGCAGCGTCTGTATATGGGGGAGGCACGACCCGCCTTCGGGTGTTGCCATGCCCGGCTTCGTATGGCGCATCTCCGCGCGACGCCCGGACGGGGATGCGGGAAGACTCGAATGGCTACCATCGGCACAACATGGGCAGGCGCCGGATTTTATCAGCCTGCGGCACCCCGCGCTCGGTACTACGAGAAACGGACTGGTGCAATTTCAGCAAAGCTGTGCGGCCGGCGAACCATTCAGGCGCAACCGCGTTTACGTTAGCGTAAGCACTTTGCAGGCGTATTGCAGTCTTGAAAATCAAACGTTTCGTGCAAATTTGTCGGTCGATGCGGATTCACGTCCAATTGCCGTAAAGATTGGTAATTAACCGGCGATTGGATTGATTTTTGCAACAATCATCGAATGCTCCCCTGCGTCCCTGCGACGCGCATGGGTATCGGCGCGCGCCCAGCACGTTCCGGAACCCTTTGGCAAAATCCTTGGCATTTGTTGCGTAAGCGCATCACCGCGCGCCCCTTTCGAAGGCCACCCGATGACTCCGTTTTCCGTACTCGATCTCGCCCCCATTCCGGCCGGCGCCGACGCCTCGCAGGCTTTCCGCAACACCGTCGATCTCGCGCAGCACGCGGAACGCTGGGGCTACCAGCGCTACTGGCTCGCCGAGCATCACAACATGCCCGGCATCGCGAGCGCGGCGACCGCCGTCGTGATCGGCCATGTCGCGGGCGCCACGAAGACGATCCGCGTCGGGTCCGGCGGCATCATGCTGCCGAACCACGCGCCGCTCGTGATCGCCGAGCAGTTCGGCACGCTCGCGTCGCTATATCCGGGGCGCATCGATCTCGGCCTCGGTCGCGCGCCCGGCACCGACCAGACCACGTCGCGCGCGCTGCGCCGCGACCTGATCGGCAGCGCCGACTCGTTTCCGGACGACGTCGCCGAGCTGCTGCGCTACTTCGCGGAGCCGGTGCCCGGCCAGCGCGTGCGCGCGGTGCCCGGCGCGGGGCTCGACGTGCCCGTGTGGCTGCTCGGTTCGAGCCTGTTCAGCGCGCAGCTCGCCGCGATGCTCGGGCTGCCGTTCGCGTTCGCGTCGCACTTCGCGCCGGACTACCTGACGCGCGCGCTCGAGATCTACCGCGCACAGTACCGGCCGTCGGCCGCATGGCCGAAGCCGCACGCGATGGTCGGCGTCAACGTGTTCGCGGCCGATACCGACGACGAGGCGCGGCGCCTGTTCACGTCGCTGCAGCAGCAGTTCATCAACCTGCGGCGCGGCACGCCGGGCAAGCTGCCGCCGCCCGTCGACGTGCTCGAGGCGAACGAGCTCGAACTCGCGAACGTCGCGCATTCGCTGTCGTTCGCGGCGGTCGGCTCGCGCGACACGGTGCGCGACAAGCTGCGCGACCGCATCGCGCAGACGGGGGCGGACGAATTGATCGTCACCGCGCAGATCTACGATCACGCCGCGCGGCTGCGCTCGTTCGAACTGGCCGCGCAGATCCGCGACGAACTCGCGAACGAAACGCGCTGACGGCGCGGGCGCGGCCCGCCCCGCATCACTGCGGGTGCGCGGCCTCCAGAGCGTCGAGCAGCGCCTTGTGGAATGCATCCGGATCCTGGATCTGCGGTGCGTGACCGAGCGCCGGGAATTCGACTAGCTGCGCGCCGGGGATCGCCGCCTGCGTGCGCTTCGCGAGTTCCGGATAGCGGCCGAGCTTCGCGTGCACGTCGGGCGGCGCGACATCCTTGCCGATCGCGGTCGTGTCCTTGTCGCCGATCATGAGCAGCGTCGGCACGCGGATCGCACCGAGTTCGTAGACCACCGGCTGCGTGAGGATCATGTCGTAGATCAGCGCGGAGTTCCACGCGACCGCGTCGCGGCCGGCGCCGCGATACATCCCGGCGAGCATCTGCACCCAGCGCTCGTACGACGGCGACCACTTGCCCGCGTAGTACGTGCTCTGCTCGTAGCGGCGGATGCCGTCGGCCGTCGTCTTCAGCTCGCGCGCATACCAGTAGTCGACCGACAGCGGCGGCACGCCGAGCGCCTTCCAGTCCTCCAGGCCGATCGGATTCACGAGCACGAGCTGGTCGGTCGCCTTCGGGTACATCAGTGCGTAGCGCATCGCGAGCATCCCGCCCGTCGAGTGGCCGACGATCGTCGCCGATTTCACGCCGATCGATTCCAGCAGCGCGTGCGTGTTGCGCGCGAGCTGCTGGAAGCTGTACTGGTAGCGATCGGGTTTCGACGATTTGCAGAAGCCGATCTGGTCCGGCGCAATCACGCGATAGCCGGCGCGGCTCAGCACGCCGATCGTGTCTTCCCAGGTCCCCGCGCAGAAGTTCTTGCCGTGCAGCAGCACGACGGTGCGGCCGTTCGGGTGCGCCGGCTGCACGTCCATGTAAATCATCTCGAGGGTTTCACGCTGCGACACGAACGCGTAGCGGTGCAGGGGTTCCGGGTAGGTGAAGCCTTCCAGGCGCGGGCCGTACGCCGGCCCGTCGTTGCCGGCGGGCACCGGGGCGGCCTCGGCGGCGGCGTTCGCGCATGCGAAGGCAACGCCCGCGCCGAGCAGGGCGGCGCGCGCGACGGACAACATCTTGCAAATCGAAGGCATGGCGGTCACGGTGATTGGAAACGCACGCGGGCAGCCGAACGGCGCCGCGCCCCGCGATTCTACGCGGTCGGCTGACGACGGCGCGCAACACTCGGTGGCCGCGCGACTTCCGCGTGCGCGACGAACTCGGGTATCGTGTGACGTGACCCTGAAACGCCTGCAGGCGGATTCCCATGAAAAACGTCCTCAGCATTCAGTCGCACGTCATCTACGGCCATGCCGGCAACAGTGCGGCCGTGTTCCCGATGCAGCGCCTCGGCGTCAACGTCTGGCCGCTCAATACCGTCCAGTTGTCGAACCACATGCAGTACGGCCACTGGGCCGGCAGCGCGATCGATGCCGCGAAGATGGAGCAGCTCGTCGACGGGATCGCCGCGATCGGCGCGCTCAAGCGCTGCGACGCCGTGCTGTCCGGCTTCCTCGGTTCGCCGCCGCAGGCGCGCGCGGCAGTCGAGATCGTCCGCACGGTGAAGGCAATGAATCCGGACGCGTGGTACTTCTGCGATCCGGCAATGGGCCAGACGGGCGGCATCCGGCCCGAGCCCGGCGTCGAGGAATTCATGGTCCAGGAGGTGCCCGCGCTCGCGGACGGCATGTCGCCGAACCACACCGAACTGCAAAAGCTCGTCGGGCGGCGCATCGAGACCGTCGCCGAAGCCGTCGACGCGTGCCGCGCGCTGATCCGCCGCGGCCCACAGATCATCCTCGTCAAGCACCTGCACGACCGCAACAGCCCGGCCGACCGCTTCAACATGCTTGCGGTCACTGAAACCGAAGCGTGGATCGGCCAGCGTCCGTTATACGCATTTCCGCGCCATCCGGTCGGCGTCGGCGACCTCACCAGCGCGGTGTTCGTCGCGCGCCGGCTGCGCGGCGACTCCGTGCGCGCCGCGTTCGAGCATACGCTCGCGGCCGTGCACGCGGTCGTGAAGGCCACCTACGATGCGCGCCGCTACGAACTCGAACTCGTCGCCGCGCAGGACGAGATCGCACGCCCGAGCGAATGGTTCGGCGCGTGGGTGACGGACGCCTGACGCGCCCGAACCGACCTCCGCTTCGCCGGCGCGCATGCGCGCCGCCCTGCTTTCCTGCTTTCCTGCTTTCCTGCTTTCCTGCTTTCCTGCTTTCCTGCTTTCCTGCTTTCCCTGCCGTCCTGCTTTCCCTGCCGTCCTGCTTTCCCTGCCGTCCTGCTTTCCCTGCCGCACCATAACCGCCGGCGATACGCATCCCGATGCCGGTCCGATGCATGTGCAAACGATTCCGGACTTCACATGAATGACACCGATTCCTCGCTATGCTCGCGTCGGCACGCCCCCGCGCAGCCGCATCCTGCGACCCGGACGCGCCCTTCCCGTAGGTCCCGCCAATCGGCTCCCCTCTTTACCGCACGATAACGACCATGACCCGATCGAACCGTCGTGACTTCCTGCGCGTCGCCGCCGGCACCGCCGGCGCCGCCGCGCTGAACCTGTTTCCGCCCGTGATCCGCGATGCGCTTGCGATTCCCGCAAACCGCCGCACCGGCACGATCCGCGACATCGAACACATCGTGATCCTGATGCAGGAGAATCGCTCGTTCGACCATTACTTCGGCACGATGCGCGGTGTCCGCGGCTTCGGCGACCCGCGCGCGCTGCGTCTCGCGAACGGCAAGTCGGTGTTCCACCAGCCGGTCGGCCCGGCCGAGCTGCTGCCGTTCCACCCCGGCGCGGACAAGCTCGGCCTGCAGTTCCTGCAGGACCTGCCGCACGGCTGGCAGGACATGCACGCCGCGTGGAACAAGGGCCGCTACGATCAGTGGGTGCCGAACAAGGGCACCACGACGATGGCTTACCTGAAGCGCGACGACATCCCGTTCCATTACCAGCTCGCCGACGCGTTCACGATCTGCGATGCGTACCACTGCGCGATCCCGAGCTCGACCGACCCGAACCGCTATTACATGTGGACGGGCTACGTCGGCAACGACGGCACGGGCGGCGGCCCGGTGCTCGGCAACGAGGAAAAGGGCTACGGCTGGAAGACCTATCCGGAAGTGCTCGAACAGGCCGGCGTGTCGTGGAAGATCTACCAGGACGTCGGCACGGGGCTCGACGCGAACGGCTCGTGGGGCTGGACGCAAAACCCGTACATCGGCAACTACGGCGACAACGCGCTGCTCTACTTCAACCAGTACCGCACCGCGCTGCCCGGCACGCCGCTGTACGAGAAGGCGCGCACAGGCACCAACATCAGCGCGGGCGGCACGCTGTTCGACGTGCTGCAGCAGGACGTGAAGAACGGCACGCTGCCGCAGGTGTCGTGGATCTGCGCGCCGGAAGCGTATTCCGAGCACCCGAACTGGCCCGCGAACTACGGCGCGTGGTACATCGAGCAGGTGCTGAAGGCGCTCGTGTCGAATCCCGAAGTATGGAGCAAGACCGCGCTGTTCATCACGTACGACGAAAACGACGGTTTCTTCGACCACGTGCCGCCGCCGTTCGCGCCGCAATCGCGCGACAACGGGCTGTCGACCGTCGAGACGACCAACGAGGTGTTCGCCGGCGACGCGTCGCACATGGCTGGCCCGTACGGGCTCGGGCCGCGCGTGCCGATGCTCGTCGTGTCGCCGTGGACCAAGGGCGGCTGGGTCTGCTCGCAGACCTTCGATCACACGTCGCTGCTGCAATTCATCGAGGCGCGGTTCGGCGCGCAGTATGCGGTCACCGCGGCCAATGTGTCGCCGTGGCGCCGCACGGTGTGCGGCAACCTGACGTCCGCGTTCGACTTCTCGACGCCCACGCAAGCTGGCCGCAGGCTCCCGGACACGACCGGCTACGCGCCGCCCGACCGCAATCGTCACCCCGACTACATCCCGGTGCCGCCAGTCGTCCAGCATCTGCCGAAGCAGGAACACGGCCTGCGTCCGGCGCGCGCGCTGCCGTACGAACTGTTCGTGCACGGGCGGATCGACAACGCGAGCGGCCAGTTCCGGCTGACCTTCGCAAACACCGGCGCCGCCGGCGCGGCGTTCCAGGTCCAGGCGCGCAACCGCGTCGACGGCCCGTGGGCCTACACGGTCGACGCCGGCAAGCGGATCTCCGACACGTGGAGCCCCGCGCCGTCGCTCGGCCTGTACGACCTCGACGTGTACGGCCCGAACGGCTTCTACTGCCACTTCCGCAGCCCCGCCGCGTCGGCGGTCGGCCCCGCGAGCGTCAACCCCGAGGTGATCTACGGCTACGACGTCGCGAACGGCAACATCACGCTGCGCCTGATGAACCGCGGCCACAAGGCCGTGCGGCTCGAGGTCACGAACGCTTACGGCCACGGCCGCGCGCGCACGTTCGACCTCGCACCGGGCGCGCGGGTCGACGACTACTGGGACCTGCGCGGCAGCCACGGCTGGTACGACCTGACCGTCAGCGACGGCAAGCCGCTCGGCTTCCAGCGCCGCTTCGCAGGCCACGTCGAGACGGGCCGCCCGAGCACGAGCGACCCGGCGATCCGCACGACGTCGTCGCACAGCGACGCCGAGGCCGCATCGGACGCGCTGTCCGACTGACGGCGTCCCACACGCGGCGCGGCCCCGGCGGGCCGTGCCGCGTCTCTGCCCTGCCCCGCTCTCCCTCCTCCCCGCCCGTTCCGTTCGCGACGGGAAACTCCCGATACCGGCCGCCACCGCACGCGCGGAAGCTGTGCGCAAATCCTCATCGAATGCGCGGCAAATTGCCAAGACCCGTGCATATCGGCGACCTATAAATCGAGGCGATCGGGGCTCTTCGCGGAGCCTGACGGGAGATTCTTCCGAGGATCACGATGCCGACCTCCCCGCCCGATTCCGAGAAGCGGTCGAACCGCCCGCCCGTCGCACGCGCCTGGCCCGCCCGAGCGCGTGCGGTACCCACTCGCAGGTATCGAACAAGAGGAACCACATGAAATTCCGTCATTCCCTGCTGTCGGTGTCGATTGCATCCGCGCTGGCCCTCCTCTCGCAACAGGCCGCCCGGGCCGCCGACGCAACCGACGTGAAGGTCGGCTTCGCCGCGCCGCTCACGGGCGTGAACGCAGGCTACGGCAAGGACCTGCAGAACGGCGTGCAGCTCGCGCTCGACGACGCCGCCGCGCAGAAGGTGCAGATCGCCGGCAAGCCCGTGCACTTCAATCTCGTCGTGCAGGACGACCAGGCCGACCCGCGCATCGGCGTGCAGGCCGCGCAAGCGCTCGTCGACCAGAACGTGTCGGTCGTGGTCGGCCACTTCAACTCGGGGACGACGATTCCGGCGTCGGTCGTCTACGACAAGGCCGGCATCCCGGTGATCGATCCGGCCGCGACCAACCCGACGCTCACGTCGCGCGGGCTCGCGAACATGTTCATGGTGATCGCGACCGACGGCCAGAACGCCGGCAACGCGGGCAAGTATGCGGTCGACGTGACGAAGGCGAAGCGCATCGCGATCATCGACGACCGCACCGCGTTCGGCCAGGGCGAGGCCGACGAGTTCGAGAAGGCCGTGAAGGCTGCCGGCGGCACGATCATCGGCCGCGAGTTCACCAACAACCAGGCGGTCGACTTCCGCGCGCAGATCACGAGCCTGAAGGGCAAGAACCCCGACCTGATCTTCTTCGGCGGCCTCGATTCGCTCGCCGCGAACTTCGTCAAGCAGATGCGCCAGCTCGGGCTGAACGCGCAGTTCGTCGGCGGCGGCGGCGTGAAGGACAACGAGTTCATCAAGATCGCGGGCGCGGCTGCCGAAGGCGCGATGGCGTGGGAATACGGCCGGCCGCTCGACGAACTGCCGCAAGGCAAGGATTTCGAACAGCGCTTCAAGAAGCGCTTCGGCGTCGACGTGCTGTCGTACGCGCAGTTCGGCTACGACGCGGCCTGGGCGGCGATCAAGGCGATGCAGGCGGCCGGCTCGACCGACCCGAAGGTCTATCGCCCGGTGCTCAAGAAGGTCGACTTCGAAGGGGTCACCGGCCGCATCTCGTTCGCGAACGACGGCTCGCTGAAGAGCGGGATGTCGACGCTGTACCAGGTGAAGAGCGGCGCGTGGAAGACGATCGTGACGAAGGGAGGCTGATCGGCGGTGTCGGCGGCCGGCGGCGGAAACGCCGTCCGGCCCCGGAGACCGGCGAAGTTACGCCGATCTCGTATGACGACTGATGTTGGCGCGATGCAATCGGGCCCGCGGCAACGCGGGCCGCACTGCCCGGCGGATCAATTGGCCTGCGTGTCGCGCTCGGCTTCGGCCGCCTCGTGCGCGCGGCGCAGCCGCTCGCGGCTGTTGGTGAGGTGTGTGCGCATCGCGGCGCGGGCGGCCTCCGGGTCGTGGCGCGCGATCGCCTCGTAGATATCCTCGTGCTCGTGATTCAGCCGGCCGACGTAGCGCTCGAGGTCGTCGCCGGCAAAGCGCGCCGAATTCACGCGAGTGCGCGGGATGATCGACGTGCCGAGTTGCGTCATGATGTCGACGAAATAGCGGTTGCCGGTGGACTGCGCGATCTGCAGGTGGAACTGGTAGTCGAGCTGCGCCGTGTCGCGGCCGCCGCCCGCCCCCGTCGCGATCGCATCGAGCGCACGCCGCAGCGCGGCGAGGTCGGTATCGTTCGCGCGCTGCGCGGCGAGGCTCGCGCACTCGCTCTCGAGGCTGATGCGCAGTTCGAGCACCGCGAGCACGTCGCGCAGCGTCGTGATCGTCGCGGGATCGATGCCGAGCGCCTGGCGGCGCGACGGCTCCAGCACGAAGCTGCCGATGCCGTGGCGCGTTTCGACGAGGCCGCTCGCCTGCATCCGGGAGATCGCCTCGCGCACGACCGTGCGGCTCACGCCCTGCGCCGCCATGACTTCGGTTTCGGTCGGCAGCTTGTCGCCGGGACGCAGCGTGCCGTTTTCGATCTGCGCGGTCAGCGCGTCGACGACATCTTGTGCGAGGCTGCGTGCGCGACGGCGCGGCGCTGCGGGAAACGTAGGCACGGACATGAGGCCGGTTCCTTTTTGAATGATCGTAATGTGGGCCGAGGGTTTACGCGGGGTTTGAGCGAAAGCCGATGATTCATTATACTGCGTCACAAGTCATCCGACGACTGATGATATACGCACGGTTCTCCTGTCGACTCAAGCCGGCGTTCCGGCGCCTGCTGGTCCCATGCGTTACGATCAGCCAGCGTTCGCGTTCTGCGCTTCGCTGGTCCGGTTGTCGCTCCCACCCCGTTCCGGGTTTGCTGTCGACATGCGGGCCTTGCGCGCCGCGCACGTCGGTTGTCGAATGATCGCACCTCCCGCCGCGCGCGGCAAAGCTTTTGCCGCACGGCATTGCCCACCCTTTCGCCATCGCCGCCCATGAACGCCGCCACTGCCTCGCCTTCCCACGACACGCCGCGCATCGTCGACCTGCAAGCGATTCCGGTCGCCGGCCACGACAGCATGCTGCTCAACCTGAGCGGCGCGCACGGCCCGTTCTTCACCCGCAACCTCGTGATCCTGAAGGACAGCGCGGGCCGGACCGGCGTCGGCGAAGTGCCGGGCGGCGAAAGCATCCGCCGCACGCTCGACGATGCGCGCGCACTCGTCGTCGGCCAGCCGGTCGGCAATTACCACGCGGTGCTCAACGACGTGCGGCGCACCTTCGCCGACCGCGACGCGAGCGGCCGCGGGCTGCAGACCTTCGACCTGCGCACGACGATCCACGCGGTCACCGCGCTCGAAGCCGCGCTGCTCGACCTGCTCGGCCAGCATCTCGGCGTGCCGGTCGCCGCACTGCTCGGCGAAGGCCAGCAGCGCGAGCGCGTCGAAATGCTCGGCTACCTGTTCTACGTCGGCGACCGCACGAAGACCGCGCTGCCCTATCGCGACGGCAGCGGCGCGACCGACGACTGGACCCGCGTGCGCGACGAGCCGGCGCTGACGCCCGAGGCGGTCGTGCGGCTCGCCGAGGCCGCGCATGCGCGCTACGGCTTCAACGACTTCAAGCTGAAAGGCGGCGTGTTCGAAGGCGCGAGCGAGATCGAGGCCGTGACGGCGCTCGCCGAGCGCTTCCCCGACGCGCGCGTGACGCTCGATCCGAACGGCGCGTGGTCGCTCGACGAGGCCGTGCGGCTGTGCCGCGACCAGCATCACGTGCTCGCCTATGCGGAAGATCCGTGCGGCGCGGAGAACGGTTACTCGGGCCGCGAGGTGATGGCCGAATTCCGTCGCGCGACGGGATTGCCGACGGCGACCAACATGATTGCGACCGACTGGCGGCAAATGGGTCACGCGGTGCAGCTTCAGGCTGTCGACATCCCGCTCGCCGATCCGCACTTCTGGACGATGCAGGGTTCGGTGCGCGTCGCGCAGATGTGCCGCGACTGGGGTCTCACGTGGGGCTCGCACTCGAACAACCACTTCGACGTATCGCTCGCGATGTTCACGCATGTCGCGGCCGCCGCGCCGGGCCAGGTCACCGCGATCGACACGCACTGGATCTGGCAGGACGGCGAACGGCTGACGCGCGAACCGCTGAAGATCGAGAACGGGCTGGTGGAAGTGCCGAAGCGGCCGGGGCTCGGCATCGACATCGACATGGATGCGGTCGCGATCGCGCACGAGCTGTACAAGCAGCACGGACTCGGCGCCCGCGACGACGCGGCGGCCATGCAGTATCTGATTCCGGGGTGGACGTTCGACAACAAGCGCCCCTGCCTCGTGCGCTGAGCACGGACGGCCCGGGCGACGGCCTCGCCCGGCCGGGACGAAGTCCGAAGGAATGATGCAGTTCGAGGCCGGCCCGGCTGATGTCGGGCTGGAGAGGCGGTGCAGGTGGAACGAGATCCGGACGGTTGCTTGCGGCTATGCCGGACCAGCCGAGCCGCACCTGGCCGGCCGCACCTGGCCGGCTAGCGCTACGCGGCCATCCCTAGCCGGCCGCCCCAATCCCCCGCGCCATCCCCGATGCGGCGAACACGATGACGACCAGCAGCACGGCCTGCCAATGGCCGATCCGCACATAGGTGCGCGCGCGGCCGATGTCGGGCATCTGCTGCTGCCGCGCGGCGACACGCCAGCGGATCAGCCCGAGCATCGGCACCACCTCGAGCAGCAGGATCAGCACGAGCGCGGTCATCTTCAGATGAAAGAGCGGTTCGTGCAGGTAGTACGCGGTGCCTTTCTCGAAACCGCCGAACGCACGCATCAGCCCCGTCACGATCAGCACGAGCGCCGACAGCCCCCAGGCAGCATCGGCCTTGAATACGGCGGGCAAGTCGGCCGCCTGCGCCGACGCGATGAGCCGGCGCAATGCGCGGTTGCGTCCCGCGATCGCGGCAAACGCGACGGCGAACGCGCTCAGGTGAACGGCAGCCAGCAACCAACGGACGATCATCGTGCCTCCTTGTCGCCCGCGCCCGGTGCGCGAGCGGTGTCAGACGATCTGCTTGAGCGCCGCGTCGAGCGCGAGCACCGCGACGCGGTCGCCCTCGGTCGCAAGCGGCGCGCGCATCACGATCTGCCGGTTATGGCCGACGGCTGCCGGCGAATCCCACAGCAACTCCACCTTCGGCCGCCGGAACAGGCCGCCGCCGCGTGGCGGCACGGCCGCCGGCTGCACGTCCGGCGCGCCCTGATCACCCGCGACGGGCGCCGCCCGGCCAGGCCAGCGCACCGACAGCTCGCGCGCGTCGTACTGGCCGACCTTGCGGCTTTCCATCCAGACGATCGCGGTACGCGTCAGCACGTCGAGCGAAATCGCGTAGCGGCCGACCGCGAAGCGGCGTGCCGCCACGTTGGTCCGCCACAGCGGCCGCGGACGGCAGATCCAGACGATCGCCGCATAGAGCGCCGGCGCGGCGACGAGCCAGCCGTTGGTCGCCGTCACCGCATGCAGCGCGCGGCGCCAGCCGGCCGCCCATGCGAACGCGCCGACCGACCAGACGGCGAACAGGAAGCCGATCAGCGCGAAGACGCGCAGCGCCTGGCGCAGCCATTGCGGCAACGGATGAAACGGCCGCTCGGCGCGCGCGACGGCACCCGGCAACGCGAGCAGCAGGAAGATCAGCACGAGGTAGACGAACGCCCACGGCGACGACACCATCGCCGACAGCGACGCCCGATAGCCCATCTGGGACATCGAGAACAGCCAGCGCGCGAGCAGCACGAGACCGATCGCGCGCAACGCGAAGATCACGCCGGCGCCGGGGGCCGGCGCTGCGCGCGTGGTTTTCGTTCTCGCCAAGACTGCTCTCCTCTGGATGATCGTGCGGGGCCGGATTTCACGGCACGGCCATTATAGGGACATTACCGTCTGGACAGACTGCCGGATGGCGTGCCCGGCCGCTTCATGGGCCGTTCGCGGCGTCGGGCGCGGCGAGAATACAACAGATCCGCGCCGCGGATGTGACAACGCCCCGCCGGGAACCCGGACGGGGCGTCGATGACGGCCGCGCGCCGCCGTGCGGCGGCGGCCAGCGAATCAGCTTGCGTTGACTTCGCGGAGCACGGTGCGGCGCTTCTGGCGCAGCAGTTCCTCGTAGCCCTTCACGTAGTTCTGCGCCATCACCTTCGACGAGAAGCGTGCTTCGAACGCGGCGCGGACCTTCTCGCGCGGCAGCGTATCGAGGCGCTTGAGCGCCGCGACGGCCGACAGTTCGTCTTCGACGACGAAGCCCGACACGCCGTTGTCGATCACTTCCGGCACCGAGCCGCGCTTGAACGCGATCACCGGCGTGCCGCATGCCATCGCCTCGATCATCACCAGGCCGAAGGGCTCCGGCCAGTCGATCGGGAACAGCAGCGCGTGCGCGTTGCCGAGGAATTCGGTCTTTTCGGACTCGCTGATTTCGCCGATGTACTCGACGTGCGGCAGCGCGAACAGCGGCTTGATCTTCTCTTCGTAGTACGCGCGGTCGGCCTTGTCGAGCTTCGCGGCGATCTTGATCGGCAGGCCGGCCTGCTCGGCGATGCGGATCGCCGTGTCGACGCGCTTCTCCGGCGAGATGCGGCCGAGGAACGCGAGATAGCTCGGCTTCACGTTCGGGATCGGCGTCAGCAGGTTTTCCGGCAGGCCGTGATAAACGGTCGACAGCCAGTTCGCCTGCGGCAGCGGGATGCGCTGGTTGTCGGAGATCGACACGACCGGCACGTCGCTGAATGCGTTGAAGATCGGCTGCAGTTCCGGCAGGTCGAGACGGCCGTGCATCGTCGTCAGATGCGGAACCGGCTGGCGCGAGAACAGCGAGAACGGGTAGTAGTCGATGTGGCAGTGCAGGACATCGAACTCTTCCGCGCGGCGGCGCACCTGCTCGAGGAGCAGCATGTGCGGTGCCATCACGTCGCGGATCGTCGGGTCGAGGCGCAGCGCCTGCGGCCAGCACGCTTCGAGCTTCGCGGAGGTTTGCGAATCGCCGCTCGCGAAGAGCGTGACGTCATGCCCCATCTCGACAAGTGCTTCGGTGAGGTAGGACACCACTCGCTCGGTACCGCCGTACAGCTTCGGGGGAACTGCTTCGTGCAACGGAGCGATTTGGGCGATTCGCATGCGTAACTCCTAAAAAAACGGCTAAAAACCAGGTTGGGTCGGCAACCTGCCGGCGGTCTCCGGGCTGGATGCATTTCGTCCGAAAAATCGGACGAATCAGCCTGCCGGGGCGTCGAACCCGCGCTGCTCGAGGAGCGTCGGCGACGCGACAGGCATAGAACGTTTGAAACGAAGACCCGTTGACAGGGGTTCGTAAAAAAACCTGGAATCGAACCCGGAGCCGATTATCTAGGGTTAATCCCGATACGGCGCACAACATTTCAAACACTTTACTTTGTTACAAAGGCGCAACACTTTGCAACCCGCGGACTCGGGTGTCCGTTCTAGAGTGGAAGGCCCTTTTGGCGATCCTGGTCACCCGTGACTGCCGGCAGCTTGATTCCGGCACATGAGGCAGGACGGGATGCCGGATTTTATCTCAAAATAGATCGCGAGCCCCTGGCCAAGGCAAGATTCGCGCAGCGCAACGCATGCGTTGTTTACAATGCCGGATTATTCAGTCCGGGCGAACGCCGGCATGCGATCCCGCCGCAACGCTCAACCACCGAATCACCGCACGCATATTTTGGAATCTCTCACCCCTGCCCAGCGCAACGCCCACAACGCGAAGCTGTCGAGCTACGCGCACCGGCCGATCGCGTTCCTGTTCCGCTACATCCGCCTGCATCCCGTGGCCCACCTCATCGTGCTCTGCAGCGTGCTGGCCGCCGTCGGCTGCGCGCTCGGCTCGCAATACGCGATCAAGCACCTGATCGACGTGCTGGCGACCGGGCGCCATCACCCGGGCCCGCTGTGGAGCGCGTTCGCGCTGCTCGTCGGGCTGATCGCGGCCGACAACCTGCTGTGGCGGGTCGGCGGCTGGGTCGCCGCGCACACGTTCGTGGCGGTCACCGGCGACCTGCGGCGCGACCTGTTCCAGTACCTGATCGGCCATTCGCCGACCTACTACTCGGAAAAACAGCCCGGCACGCTCGCGAGCCGCATCACGGCCACGTCGAACGCGGTCTACACGTCGGAGAACACGATGGCGTGGAACGTGCTGCCGCCGTGCATCGCGGTGATGGGCGCGATCCTGATGATCATCGTCGTCAATCCGCTGATGGCCGCCGGCCTGCTCGGCTGCTCGGCGGTGCTGTCCGTGATCCTGTTCAAGCTCGCCGGGCGCGGCTCGGCCCGCCACCATGCGTTCGCGGCAAAGGCCGCGGCGGTCGACGGCGAACTCGTCGACGTGATCGGCAACATGGGCCTCGTGCGTGCGTTCGGGATGACGCTGCGCGAGCAGAAGCGTTTCGGCGCGACGGTCAAGGCCGAGATGGACGCGCGCCAGCAGAGCCTGCTCTATCTCGAGAAGCTGCGCCTGCTGCACGCGGTGATCACCGCGATGCTGTCCGCCGGCCTGCTCGGCTGGGCACTGTGGCTGTGGGACCAGGGCCGCGCGACGTCGGGCGACATCGTGCTCGTCAGCTCGCTCGGCTTCACGATCCTGCACGGCACGCGCGATCTCGCGGTTGCGCTCGTCGACGTCACGCAGCACGTCGCACGGCTGTCCGAAGCCGTGAAGACGCTGCTCGAGCCGCACGGGATGCAGGACCGCTCCGATGCGCAGCCGCTGTCGGCCAAGGGCGGCCGCGTCGCCTTCGAGCGCGTGACGTTCGCGTATCCGCACCGCCGTGCGATCCTCGACCACTTCGATCTCCATATCGAACCGGGCCAGCGCGTCGGCCTGATCGGCAAGTCGGGCGCCGGCAAGTCGACCGTGCTCGCGCTGCTGCAGCGCTTCTATGACACGCAGGACGGCGTCGTGAAGGTCGACGGCCAGGACGTGAAGGCGATCACGCAGGACAGCCTGCGCCACGCGATCGCGCTCGTGCCGCAGGACATCTCGCTGCTGCACCGGACGATCTACGACAACATCGCGTACGGCCGTCCCGACGCGACCCGCGACGAAGTGCTCGCCGCCGCGCGTGACGCGCGCTGCGCGGAGTTCATCGAGGCGATGCCGGAAGGCTATGACACGATCGTCGGCGACCGCGGCGTCAAGCTGTCGGGCGGCCAGCGCCAGCGCATCGCGATCGCGCGCGCGATCCTGAAGGATGCGCCGATCCTGCTGCTCGACGAAGCAACGTCTGCGATCGACAGCGCATCCGAGGAAGCGATCCAGAGCGCGCTCGACCGCCTGATGGTCGGCCGCACGGTGATCGCGATCGCCCACCGCCTGTCGACGCTGCGCAACTTCGACCGGATCATCGTGATGAGCAACGGCAAGGTGATCGACGACGGCAGCCCCGAAGTACTGCGCAACCGCCCCGGCCTGTATCGCGACCTGCTCGCGAAGCAGCACGGCCGCCATCACGCGGCCCCCGACGGCAACGCGCCGACCGGCGAACGCGTGGCCTGACGCGTCCGCGCGCAGCCGATAAAAAAAGCCGCAGTGCTTCACGCACTGCGGCTTTTTTTTCATTGCATCGGGAACAACCGCACGGCATGACGCAGAATGCGCCGCGCGATGCGTCGGACCTACCGGCTAGCCATGCTGCAGATCGCGCAGGAAGTTGTCGCGCCACACCGACACGTTGTTCTCGCGAAGCTGCGCGATCATGTCCGCGTAACGCGCGCGCCGCTCGGCGAGCGGCATCGTCAGCGCCTGTGACAGCGCATCGGCCATCCCGTCGATATCGATCGGATTGACGATCAGCGCGCCTGTCAGCTCGCGCGCGGCGCCCGCGAAACGCGACAGCACGAGCACGCCCGGATCGTCCGGATTCTGCGCGGACACGTACTCCTTCGCGACGAGGTTCATCCCGTCGCGCAGCGGCGTCACGAAACCCACGCGTGCGAGCCGGTACAGCGCGGCCAGCACCTGGCGGTCGTACTGGCGGTGAATGTAGAGGATCGGCGCCCAGTCGAGCTCCGCGTAACGCCCGTTGATGCGCCCCGACTCCGCTTCGAGCTGCAGGCGGATGTCCTGGTATGCGCGCAGGTCCGCGCGCGTCGACGGTGCGATCTGCAGGAACGACACGCGGTTGCGGATCGACGCCTGGTGTTCGAGCAGTTTCTCGAACGCGCGGAACCGCTCGACGAGCCCCTTCGAATAATCGAGCCGGTCGACGCTCATGATCAGTTGCCGCCCGCGCAGCGACGTCGCGAGCGTGCGTACGGCCTTGCCGTGCTCGCCGGCCTGCGCGAGCGTCGCGATCTCGTCCGGATATACGCCGATCGGATAGGCGGCCGCGCGCAGCGTCTGGCCGAACGCGCGCACGCGCACCGTGTGGCCGTCGCGTTCGACCTCGCCGCCCGCCTCGAATTCGACGTAGTCGCAGAACGCGCGCAGGTCGGGCTCGGTCTGGAAACCGAGCAGGTCGAACGCGCACAGCGACTCGACGAGCTCGCGGTGCGGCGGCACGTTGACGAGCACCTGCGCGGCCGGAAACGGGATGTGCAGGAAGAAGCCGATGCGGTTCTTCACGCCGGCCTCGCGCAGCGCGCGTGCGAACGGGATCAGGTGATAGTCGTGCACCCAGATCACGTCGTCGTCCTGCAGCAGCGGCACGAGCTGCTGCGCAAGCCATACGTTGACGCGGCGATAGCCGTCGAATTCGTGGCGGTCGTACTGGATCAGGTCCGCGCGGTAATGGAACGCGGGCCACAGCGTCGCATTCGAGAAGCCGCGGTAATACTGGTCGTAATCGCGGCGCGACAGGCCGACGGTCGCGAACGTCACGGGCCCGCGCTCCTCGATGCGGATCTGCGGCGCGCCGGAGGCGACGACCTCGCCGCTCCAGCCGAACCACATGCCGCCCGTCTCCTTCAGCGCATCGTAGACGCCGATCGCGAGGCCGCCCGCCGCCGGTTCGCCTTCCGAAATCGGGGCGACGCGGTTTGAAACGATGATGAGCCGGCTCATGCGTGCGGCAGCCCCGCGCCAAGCCAGCACGCGATCTGCTCGTGCAGCGCGTCGACCGAGTCGAGCCGCATGCGGGCGGACGTCTCGCCCGCGCCGACCTTGATCGACAGGCCGCCGCGCGCGTTGACCACCGCGAAGCCCTTCTCGTCGGTCAGGTCGTCGCCCGCGAACAGCGGCATGCGGCCCGCGAACGGCGGCTCGTCGAGGAACGCGGCCAGCGCGCGCCCCTTGTCGACACCCTTCGGCTTGATCTCGAACACCATCTTGCCGGGCTGCAGCACATACGCATCCGCGTATTCGGCGACGAGGCGCTCGGCCGCTTCGCGCGCAACCGCCTCGCGCTCGGGCGCGTTGCGATAGTGCAGCGCGACGGCCGCACCCTTGATTTCGAGCAGCATGCCCGAATGACGGTCGACGACGGCCGCGAGCTCGCGCTCGATGCGCAGCAGACGTTCGTCGTTGAAGCCGATGCGCTGCGTGTCGCCGTTCGCATCGCGGCGCTCCGCGCCGTGCAGGCCGGCGATCGGCAGGCCGGGCATCTTCAGGAACGTGTCGAGGTTGTCGATGCCGCGCCCGGACACGATCGCGACCGCGCCATGCGAGCGGCGGCGCAGCTCGTCGAGCAGCGTCAGCAGCGACGGCGGAACGTGAATGCTGTCGGGCGTCGGCGCCAGTTCGACGAGCGTGCCGTCGAAGTCGAAGAAGAACGCGGTATCGGTCAGGGACAGGGAAGCCGGAACGGATTGCATCGATTCGATAATGTGAGGGGCGGCCGGCAAACGCCGGGCTGCCGCTGCGCGAATGGAATTGTGCGCATCTTACCGCGCCTGCGCATCGAGTTGGGCGAAACCGGCGCGTCGCAAGCAGCGTGCCGCCAGCCGCGTCGACTGCGACATATTGCCCCGCTCGCCCGCGCCGTACGGGTTTCGAAAGGACGCAGGCGCGGGAATTGCGCTACAGTCGCAACCGCCTGTCGCGCGACGCATGGCGCCGCGCCGGCCGGCCACACCATTCCGTCCGATCGAGCCCCAGGATGCCGTCTGCCCGTCCCGCGCCGCGCCGGCGCTTCTCCCGTTTCATCCGCACGGCCGCGGCCCTCGCCGCCGCCATGGCGCTCGCCGCGTGCACGCACGACGAGCCGCGCTGGAACCTGACCAACGTCACCGGCCACCTGCCCGACCTGTCGTTCACGCTGACGGGCGGCGACGGCCATCCCGTCGACGCCGATGCATTCCGCGGCCGCGTCGCGCTCGTCTACTTCGGCTACACGCACTGCCCCGATGTCTGCCCCGAAACGATGGCGCGGCTGATGGACGTGCTCGCGAAGCTCGGCCCGCAGGCGAACGACGCGCGCATCCTGTTCGTCTCGGTCGATCCCGCGCGCGACACGCCGCAGGCGATGCAGTCGTATGTCGCCGCGTTCGACCCCGCGCATGCGCGCGGCCTGACCGGCACCGACCGCCAGATCGAATCGCTCGCAAAGCGCTATCGCGTTGCATACCAGATGGAAAAACGCGATCCGTCCGGCGGCTACGAAGTCACGCACAGCTCGGCCGTCTACATCTTCGATGCGAGCGGCCGTGCGCGCCTGCTCGCGACCGACCGCGACTCGCCCGACGCCATCGCCGCCGATGTGCGCCGGATCATCGACACCGCCTCCCCTACCTGAATGCATTCCGACATGAAGACGAAGACGACCCTCAAGACATTCGCCCTCCTCGCCGCGCTGTGCGCCGGCGCCCAGGCCTATGCCGCCGGCACGATCACCGCGCAGAACGCATGGGTGCGGTGGCTGCCGAACAAGCTGCCGGCCGGCGGCTACGTGACGCTCGTGAACACGGGCGACAAGCCGGTCGATCTCGTCGATGTCGACAGCCCCGACTACGGGATGACGATGCTGCACCAGACCGTCTCGAACGGCTCGACGCAGAAGATGGAAATGGTCGACAAGCTGACGATCCCCGCGCGCGGCAAGGTCGACATCGCGCCGGGCGGCTATCACTTCATGCTCGAGGAGCCGAAACACGCGATCA
>Ga0207695_10002258_pt1 | contig 28855 bp, 27 predicted proteins | sample KBSC54metaG_FD_184354 | JGI IMG/M metagenome (GOLD analysis project Ga0207695, IMG submission 184354) | Corn rhizosphere microbial communities from Kellogg Biological Station, Michigan, USA - KBS C5-4 metaG (SPAdes) (version 2) | ecosystem: Host-associated > Plants > Roots > Rhizosphere > Soil...
CAGGCCCTGAGCAAAGAGATCGATATCCGCGACTGCGCCTGAAAGCAACACGTCTCCCGGCAGCGTTCCCCTGCCCTTTATCGGGCTTCACCAGGCACCACCTTTAATTCCGTTTTTCTGCCGTCGCGCAGCACCTCCATCTTTATCGATTTTCCGATCACCCCCGCGCTGAGTTGCTTGTGCAGCTCATCCACCGACCCGATGGCCTGCCCATTAAAGGAGACAATGATATCCCCCGTCCTGATCTCGTTATTGTATGTCCCGGGGATGGCCTGCCTGGGCAAAATAGCCCATCCCCGGGAAAGGTCTGATGTCTGTCCTTGCGGACGAGCCGCCTCCGGCGTCTTTGGTGCCGGTTGATCGGGAACGATCTCATAGACATACACTCCCGTCTTTTTCTCCAGGCGATTAGCCGCGATCATCCGGCCGGTCAGATTCACCAGCTGGCCTGCAATTCCCAGGTAAGCGCGTTTTACCCGCCCTTCCATGATCAGCCGTCCTGCCACAAAAGCGGCCAGATTGGAGGAAACGGCGAAACAAAGCCCCTGTGCGGAGGGTATCGTTGCAGTATTTACGCCGATCACCTGGCCCAGCGAATTGACCAATGGCCCGCCGGAGTTGCCGGGGTTCAGCGAGGCATCCGTCTGGATGATGTCATCGATAAGCCTGCCATTGCCCGCCCGGAGCGTTCGGCCCAGGGCGCTCACGACCCCTGCCGTCACTGTATGCTGAAGACCTAACGGGTTGCCGATGGCAATGGCGATCTGCCCGGGTTGCAGCGCTTCCGAGTCGGCAAAAGACAGGACCTTCAACCCGGTGACATCGATCTTCACCACCGCGATGTCCGTAGAAGCATCCGCTCCTTTTAATTCTGCAGTTACCGTGCGCCCGTCTGCCAATGAAACACGGATCTCCTTCGCATTTTCAATGACATGGTTGTTAGTGACCACGAATCCGTCCGTAGAGATGATAAAGCCCGAACCCGAGGCAGGAATTAGCCTTACGCCCGCCCCATCGGATCGCTCACGCCCATTCCCGTCGGACCATTCGCGCCGCCCTGGCTTCGCGGCGCGGGTCCGATTTCCGTCTTCCGGCTTTAGCACCTGTATATGAACGACCGCTTCCGCGACCTGACCCACTACCCCGGTGATCGTCCTGGAATAACTGTCCAGCAGTTGGGCATCCGGGGGAGGAGCATAATCGATGAAGGATTGTTTAATTTCCATATTATGGACCAGTCAAAATGCCGACCAGATTTTATAGCTGACACTCTGGCATGGAAAATCTACATACCTTAGCAAACTAACAACTGTTTGTACAATGATGCCGAAGCTTGAAAACTATGTTACCGGCCGATGGATCACCGGTGATGGAGAAGGACAGCCGCTATTCAACGCCTGCAACGGTGAAACCCTCACATATGCCAGCACCAAAGGCCTGGATTTCGGTGCGATCCTCGACTATGCCCGCCGAACCGGCAACCCGGCACTGCGGCGGATGACCTTTCCTGAACGGGGCCGCATGTTACGCGCGCTTGCCCTCCACCTCCGCCGGCACCTCGATGAATTTTACCGCATCGGCTTTCTCACCGGCGCTACGCGTTCCGACAGCTGGATCGACATCGAAGGGGGAATCGGCAATCTTTTTTCCTATGCCTCGCTCCGGCGTAAATTTCCAGACGAAACGTTTTGTCTGGATGGAGAGGGACAATCCCTTGGCAAAGCAGGCACATTTATGGGGCAGCATATCCTGGTGCCGAAAGAGGGGACCGCCATCCATATCAATGCCTTCAACTTCCCGGTGTGGGGTATGCTCGAAAAGATCGCAGTCAATCTGCTGGCGGGTATACCGGCCGTAGTCAAACCCGCTACCGTGACTTGTTTCCTGACCGAGACGGTCGTGAGGCGGATCGCGGAGTCGGGTATACTCCCGGAAGGAGCGCTCCAGCTCATCTGCGGCAGCGCGGGCGATCTTCTCGATCATGTCAATTCACAGGATGTCGTGACGTTTACCGGGTCGGCTTCTACCGGGATGCAGCTGAAATCCCATCCCCGCATCCTGGCGGAAAATACGCCTTTCAACATGGAAGCCGACTCGCTCAACTGCCTGGTGCTTGGCGAAGACGTTGTTCCCGGCATGGCCGAGTGGGATCTGTTCGTAAAGGAGCTACGGAAGGAAATGACCGTAAAGGCGGGACAGAAATGCACGGCTGTCCGCCGCATCTTCGTGCCGCAAAACAGGCTGGAAGAAGCAGGAAAAGCGCTGATCCTGGCTCTCTCGCAGACCCCCATCGGCAACCCGGAAAACGAAAAGGTGCGGATGGGGCCACTGGCCGGACAATCGCAACGCGAAGAGGTCCGGGCACAGGTGTCGAAATTACTGGCGTCCTCCCAGCTGATCTATGGTTCACTGGACAGTGTCGAGCTGATCGAAGGCGATGCGGCAAAGGGCGCCTTCCTGAGCCCGTTGCTGCTGTTGAACGAAAGGCCATTCACCAGCGAGGAGCCCCATACTATCGAAGCTTTCGGTCCCGTCAGCACGCTGATGCCGTATTCCGATACCGATGCGGTCATCCAGTTATCGAAAAAAGGGAAAGGATCGCTCTGCAGTTCGATCGTGACGGCAGACCCCGGGCTTGCGCGCCGTTATGTCCTTGGCGCTGCCACACATCATGGCCGCATCCTGATCCTCAACAATGACTGCGCAAAAGAAAGTACCGGCCACGGAAGTCCGCTGCCGTCTCTCATCCATGGCGGCCCCGGCCGTGCCGGTGGCGGCGAAGAAATGGGAGGCATCAGGGGTGTGAAACATTATATGCAAAGGGTGGCGGTACAGGGCTCGCCGTCGATGATCACCGCGCTCACCGACACCTGGCAACCCAATGCCCGGACGATGGTGGATGAAAAACATCCCTTTCGCAAATATTTCGAAGAGCTGCGAATAGGCGACACCGTTATTACCCGTAAGCGCACGGTCACGGAAGCCGATATCTCCAATTTCGCCAACCTCAGCTGGGACCATTTCTATGCGCATACCGATCATACCTCGCTGGAAGGCACTATTTTCGAGAAACCCGTAGCCCACGGTTATTTCGTCCTCAGCGCGGCCGCCGGCCTTTTTGTCGACGCGGGTAAAGGACCCGTTATGCTTAACTATGGCCTGGAAGAATGCCGTTTTTTGAAACCGGTCTATGCGGGCACCACCATCGGCGTACGCCTCACCTGCAAGGAAAAGATCGCACAGGAGAAAAAAGAAGAAAATGACACGCCCCGGGGCATCGTAAAATGGTACGTGGATGTCTCTGATGAAACAGGCGAAAGCGTGGCAGTGGCCACTATCCTGACCATGGTCCAATGCCGCGGCTAAAATCAAAACAACACACCATGTATCGCGAGATCGCGGAAGGTTATGTAAAGACCGAATTTCACAATGGGATAACCACCATCGAATTCCATCATCCCCAAAGCAATTCTCTGCCGGGACGCCTGCTCGAAGCCATTACGCATGAGATCCATGGCGCGGGTAATGACCGGGATACGCGTGTCATCGTCCTCCGGTCCGGCGGCGACAGGGCTTTTTGCGCCGGTGCTTCTTTCGACGAGTTGCTGGCTATCGAAACCCCGGAGCAGGGTCTTCATTTTTTCAGCGGTTTCGCGCATCTCCTCAATGCGATGCGGAAGTGCCCCAAATTCATCATCCTGCGTGTCCAGGGGAAATGTGTCGGTGGGGGGGTCGGTATCGCGTCGGCAGCCGATTATGCCATTGCTACCCAGGGCGCCGATGTCAAGCTGAGCGAGCTGGCTATCGGTATCGGGCCGTTTGTGGTCGGACCCGCCGTGGAGCGAAAGATCGGGGTCGCGAATTTTGGCAGCCTGGCGATCGATGCCACCCGATGGCGTGATGCGGAATGGGCAAAAAGAAAGGGCCTCTATTCCGAACTTCATGGGAATCCCGCCGAAATGGACGAGTCCATCCTGCGCCTGGCCGGCAATCTGGCAAATTCCAACCCCGAAGCCATGGCTTTGCTGAAACAACATCTCTGGAGAGGCACCGAACATTGGGATCAGTTGTTGCCGGAAAGAGCGGCGATGAGCGGTCGCCTGGTCCTGAGTCCGTTCTCGCGTCAGGCAATCGCGGCACTCCGTCCGCGGCGTTAAGAACGCCGCGGAACCCTACAAATCATCATATTGATAGATGGGATCGATGGCCGAATGCGAATCCATTTTGAACACGGGCTTGATCAGCCCGTCCTTCAACCCGTATACCCAGCCGTGCAGTTCCGGCTGATGGTGTTCCTTCCAGGCCCGCTGTATGATCGAGGTCTTCGCCAGGTGCATCACCTGCTCCTTTACATTCAGCTCGGTCAGCCTGTCGGCCCTTCTTTCATCGTCTCCGATGGCATCCAGCTCTTTACTGTACAAACGGTAGACGTCCTTGATGTTCCTGAGCCACATATTCAGCACATACTTGTAGTCGTGGTTGGTCATGGCCGCCCTGATGCCACCGCAGCCATAATGCCCACAGACGATGATATGCCCTACGTTCAGATGGTTGACGGCAAAATCGAGCACGCTCAGGAGGTTGACATCCGTATGGATCACCAGGTTGGCGATATTGCGGTGCACGAAGATCTCGCCGGGTTGGGTTCCCGTGATCCTGTCGGCAGGGACACGGCTGTCGCTGCAACCGATCCAAAGGAAATCCGGCGTCTGCAACTGCGCCAGTCGTTGGAAATATTCCGGATCTTCCGCTTTCAACCCTTCCGCCCAACCTTTATTGTCCTGCAATAATTTTTCTATAGGTGTCATGGATCGATTTTAAATGTTCAATCCGCCGCATGCGCTGATGACCTGCCCGGTGATATACGAGCTGAGATCGCTGGCGAGGAATAAGGTGGTATTGGCAATCTCATCCGCGCGTCCAAAACGGCCCAATGGAATACTCTCGAGGAATTTCTTTCCTGCGTCGCCTTCTTTGAGATAGTGCGTCATGTCGGTTTCTACAAAACCGGGAGCAATGGCATTACACCGGATATTGCGGCTGCCCAGCTCTTTAGCCACCGATTTCGTGAAGCCGAGGATACCGGCCTTGGAAGCCGCATAGCTGCTCTGCCCCGCGTTTCCGCTGATGCCCACGATCGAGCTCATATTGATGATGGAACCTTTTTTGGCTTTGATCATCGGGCGGATCACCTGTTTGGTCATATTGAAGACGCTGGTCAGATTGATGTTGATCACCTCCTGCCATTGATCCGGCGTAAGACGAAGCAGGAGATTGTCTTTCGAGATGCCGGCATTGTTCACGCAGATATCTACGGACCCGAATTCATTTATGACTTCGTTCACCATCGTCTCGCATTCCGCAAAGACGCCGGCATTGCTTTTATAAGCCTTTGCCTTTACACCCGAGGCCTTCAATTTGTCTTCCAAAGCCCTGGCCTTCTCTTCGCTGCTCAGGTAGCTGAAAGCCACATGCGCACCGTGTTCCGCAAGTTTTAAGGCGATGGCTTCCCCGATGCCCCGGCTGGCGCCGGTGACGATCGCTACTTTGTTTTCCAATAATTTCATGGGCCAAATATATATCTTTAGCCTCTATGAACCGCCCGAAAAATTTGCTACCGGTGTTGGTGCTTGCCTTTGCAATAGAAACATTGAGCGTCACCTGGGCGCTGAAGATCCCCGGCGCTGCGCCTCTTCTCTCCATCCTGTATTGTTCATCGGGTCTCTTCATTGGCTGGCTTCTGACGCGCATGCCTACGCTGAAACCTGGCATTTTGGCCTCGCCCGATCTCCCCGTACATTTTCGGTTGATCATCGCCGGGCTGATCACGCTCGCTACCTGGTCCTGGTGTCAATACTGGTTCGATGAGATACCCATCGACATCACCAATGCCGATATGCTGCCGATCATCAGGGTAATGGGGGACAGGTTCATTGAGGGTCGGCATAGTCATATCTATGATAATATCCCGTGGATATGGAATGGTATCGATCCCATCTATCTGCCGGCCATGTGGCTGCCGTATGTGCCGGCAATTTTTATCGGTGTGGATATGCGCTGGATCGCCGTGGCGGGCTTACTGTTCGCATTTTGGGTTTTTATTTTCCTTTACCGGCCCTCCCGCCGGCCTGCGTCTTTTTATTTGGCGGTCATCGCTTTCCTGCTTTTCTGGTGGGTGCTGGCGGATAATACGGCCGGCATCGTCAGCGTGGCCGAAGAGGGCACGGTCATCGGCTACTATGTCCTCCTTGTCCTGGCCCTGGTCTCAGGCAAACCCTGGCTAACGGGGATCGCTATATCGCTCTGCATGCTCAGCCGGTACGCTCTTGTAGGATGGATTCCCGCATATTTGCTAATTCTTATCCTCGATAAAAAATGGAAACAGCTGGGCATCGTCACTCTCACGGGTATACTGTGTTTCGTCTTGTTGTTCCTCGTCCCGGTCGGATGGGCCACCTTTCTTCGGCTGGCGAGCCTGCCGGATCATTATTTAGCGTTTGCGGCGCGGGTCTGGAAAGACAGCCCGGACACGTTTTCAGGCGCTCCCGGATTTGCCTGGTTCTTCGGCCCGGGGCGGATAGCCATCTTACATGGTCTTTTGCTGACACTCAGTTTTATTGTTCCCCTGCTGTTTGCCCTGGCCGTTCGCCGCAGGCGGCCGGTGCAGAATCTTCCTCTCGCTACCCTTAAAATAAGCCTGGTAATATTTTATTGCTTCATCGATGTCCCTTACCTCTATCTCTTCTACACATCGAGTTTCGTTAGCCTGATTGCGGTGACCCTGGCCCTGCGTGAGCCCGCTGCTGCCGCCTCCTAATCGCGGCCCTGCGTCAGCATAGCATGGATCTCATCGATGTATTTGCGGTCGTTGGAAAGCCTGGGGACCTTGTGCTGACCCCCTAATTTCCCTTTGCGTTTGAGCCAGGAAGAGAACACGCCCTTCTCCAGGACATGCAGGACCGGTATCCGGAGCGCGATGTCTTTATGACGCTTGGCTTCGTAGTCGCTGTTGATATTTTGCAACGCCTTGTCCAGCTCGCTGACGAACTGCTGCAGGTCGGCCGGTTTTTTTTCAAATTCCACCAGCCATTCGTGCGCTCCGTTGCCGCCTTCGCTGAAATACACCGGTGCGGCAGTATAGTCATTAACGATGGCGCCGGTCTTCTCGCAGGCGATGGCGACCGCCTTATCCGTATTGTCTACGATGACCTCTTCGCCGAAGGCGTTAATGAAATGTTTCAGCCGTCCGCTGACCTTGATGCGGAACGGTTTGCGCGATGTGAATTGGATGGTGTCCCCCAACAGATACCGCCATAGACCGCCGTTGGTGTTGATCACCAGCGCATAGTTACGACCCGTTTCCACCGCATCGAGTCCAATTGTTTCCGGATGCGGCCTCCCATATTCTTCTACCGGCATGAACTCCATGAATATGCCATGATCCAGGAAAAGGACCATGCCGTCGTCGTTCGGGTTGCCCTGCGCGGCAAAAAACCCTTCGCTCGCATTGTACATGTCCAGATAATGGATGTCCTTCCCGATCAGGTTCCTGAACTGCCGGTGATAAGGAGTAAAGGCCACGCCGCCATGGATGTAAAGTTCCAGCGACGGCCATACCTCCGCCAGCGTTCTTTTTCCGGTGATCTCAAGTATACGCCTGATCAGTACCAGCGTCCAGGTCGGCACACCCGATATGGAAGTGACATTTTCCTGTATGGTATTCTTTGCAAGCCGCTCGATCTTGTCCTCCCATTCGTCCAGCAGCGCTATGCTCAATTCCGGCGTCCTGATCCAGTTTCCCCAGAACGGCGCATTTTGCAGGAGGACCGCACTGAGGTCTCCATAATGCATGTCTTCGTGCACCTGGCTGATGGTATGGCTGCCGCCGATGACGAGACCTTTTCCTGTCAGCAGATCGGAGTCCGGATTGAAGTCATAGTACATGGTCAATACGTCCTTCGCGCCCTTATAATGGCAGTCCTGGAGGCTTTCTTCGCTGACGGGGATGAATTTGCTTTTGTCGCTGGTGGTACCGCTGCTTTTGGCAAACCAGTTGATCGGGGTATTCCAGAGAATGTTCTGTTCCCCGTTCATGATCCGCTGGATGTAGGGCTTCAGATCGTCGTACTCATGTATGGGCACGGCCTGTTTGTATTCGCGGATGGAAAAGATCTTCGAAAAATTGTATTTACGTCCGAATTCCGTGTACTGAGCCGATGTGACGAGATGCTGCAGCACCTCCCGTTGTACGGCGACAGGATGTTGCATCCAATGCTCAATGCGGCCAAGACGCAATCTGGCGAGTCTCGATATGGCCGGGCTCAAGAATTTCATGGTATTGACAGGCAGACCTGCTCTGGCTTATTCCGGCACACGCCGCCCTGACTGGCAAAATAACTAATCGGCGGGACATTTTAAAAGGTATTCTTTTCCTCCGCCTTCCGCGCTTCATCGTGCAGATAATCTTTTCTCTTCAGCTCGAAATTGCGGCCCAGGTAAAGACGTCTGACCTGCTCGTCCTCCGCCAGCTCTTCCGCCGACCCGTGTTTAAAGATCTTTCCGTCGATCAGCAGATAGGCCCTGTCGCAGATGGATAGCGTCTCGTTCACGTTGTGATCTGTGATCAGGATACCGATATTCCGGAATTTAAGCCGGGCTACCACGGACTGGATATCTTCCACTGCAATAGGATCGACGCCTGCAAAAGGTTCGTCGAGCAGGATGAATTTGGGGTCTACGGCAAGCGCGCGCGCGATCTCGGTCCGCCGGCGCTCCCCACCCGACAGCGAATCCCCGTTGTTCTTGCGCACGTGATGCAGGTGAAATTCATCCAGGAGCGCCTCGAGCTTTTCTTTTTGCTTCGCACGGGAGAGATCCGTCATCTCCAGGACCGCCCTGATATTGTCCTCCACGCTCAGCTTACGAAAGACAGAAGCCTCCTGCGGGAGATAGCCGATACCCATCTGTGCCCTTTTATACATGGGATAACGGGTGATATTGATATCGTTGAGAAAAACATCCCCCGCGTCGGGTTTGATCAAACCGACTACCATGTAGAAGGTGGTAGTCTTGCCCGCGCCATTGGGTCCGAGCAATCCCACGATCTCTCCCTGCTCCAGTTTCACCGAGACGTGATTCACCACCGTCCTGTTGTGATAGGATTTTACAAGGTCTTGGGAATGAATGGTAATGCTCAATTTTTTCTGTTTTGCCCGCAAAAATAAGACCTGATAGCCATGTGGCGAAACCCGCGCTTGAAAATTATAGGTGTTTTAAGACTATTGAAGTAAGTTTGCGGGATTAACTCGGGCCGATCGCCCGCTTATTGCGCATACTATGAAGGTTATCGACCACATTACCAACGCAAAAGACACCCTTGTTTCATTCGAGATCCTTCCTCCGCTGAAAGGCAGAACCATCAATTCCATCTACGAGCACCTGGACCCTTTGATGGAATTCAAACCGGCTTTCATCAATGTCACTTATCACCGCAGCGAAACGATGTTCAAAAAGAAGACCGACGGCACCTTTGAAAAGGTGGAAGTCCGCAAACGACCCGGCACCGTCGGCATCTGCGCTGCGATCATGAACCATTACAAGATCGACGCCGTACCGCATCTTATTTGCGGGGGTTTCGCCAAACGCGAAACGGAAGACGCGCTCATCGACCTGCACTTCCTCGGCATCGACAATGTGCTGGTGCTGCGCGGGGACGCCGCAAAAAATGAGAGTTCCTTCGAACCCGAGCCCGACGGACACCGGTTTGCCATCGATCTGCTCAAACAGGTAGCTTGCCTTAACCAGGGCGTCTATCTCGAAGAAGATATAAAGAACGGCGGAAAGACCAATTTTTGTATCGGCATTGCCGGGTATCCGGAAAAGCATTTCGAGTCCCCCAATCTCGAGACCGATCTCATGTACCTCAAGGCGAAGGTTGCCGCCGGGGCGGAATACATCACCACCCAAATGTTCTTCGACAACCAGAAATATTTCGAATTCGTCAAGATCTGCCGCGAGAAAGGCATCCATGTGCCCGTGATACCGGGTCTGAAGCCCATCACCAGCAAAAAACAGATGAGTATGCTGCCGAAGGTTTTCCATGTGGACCTTCCCACCGAGCTGTCCAACGAGATATTGCAATGTAAGACCGATGCGGATGTCGAGCAGGTCGGTACGGAATGGCTGATACAACAAAGCAGGGAGCTCAAAAAAGCCGGCGTGCCGGTCCTTCATTATTATACGCTTGGGAAACCCAAGGTTATCGAAGCCGTAGTAAGGGCCACCCTTTAAGATCCGAAAGGGACCCGAAGGCCCCAAAGGGCATTCCCGCGACGCCCATGCCCGCGACGCCCATTGCCCGCGACGCACCTGGTTAACGCGGCAGCCCTGCCACCACCTTTTCCTCCACCTTCACCGGGTATTTCTTTTTCAGCTGTGTAACCCACTGATCCTCCATCCAGTTCTGGTAGTCGTTGATAACGAAGCCCCGGGCATCCCGGAAATTGCGCGGCGCCCGCTCCCGGTAAACTTCGAGGATATACGCGAAGCTGACCGAATTGTCCGCCGGATTGGTCGAGAATGCCGTATAGGTTTGCGCAGCTATCGGCGTTCCGCCCGGATTGGGTATCTGGGCCAGCTCATATCTGCCTGAATCCGCCTGAATCGCCGTTGCAGCGCTGTCCGCCATTTGCCGCCAGGAGGCTATCGGATGGGTCTGCAATCTGGCTTTAAGACCTTCCGCGGTACCCGCATCCCTGCAGGTGAACAACAGGGCATCGGCGCTGGAATTCCACCAGTACTTATCCTGATGGCCCTCATAATATTTCCTCAAACCCGCGCTATCCGTGGAAGCCTTATCCCAGATCTTTCGCTGCATGATCTCGAACAGCAGATTGCCCTCCCGGAACTCCGTCAGCTGGAAGGCGAATTCCGGATTGTATTCCTCCAGGTGGTTCCGGTAATAATCCTGCGCCACCCGCTCTATCCACCGGTCGTACAGGTCTTTGTCCGCCGTAATACCGCCGGGCCGCTGTCCCCTTACCGTGCGGAAATAAGTCAACCATTCCCCAACCGTGTAAGATTGCCGGCTGAACGAGAAAAGAACGGTCGATCTCGTAAGATTGCGTAGCGACTGCAGCCCGATATTCAACATCGCACTGTCGGTGAACGCCCATAGGTCCAGCTCTCCAACGTCCGCGCGACGATAATCCACCTCTTGTAATATCCTGTTGAGCAACGCTTTCCGCGAGACCTCTATCCGCGGATCATTCATCACCTGCTGTCTCACTTCGGCAGCGACCACCGAATCCAATTGCCGGGGCGCCGGTCTGCGCGCTATCCGCCGGATAATGTGATATCCGAAGTTGCTTTCCAGCGGCCGGCTGATGGCTCCATCCCTGTCCAGTGCAAAGGCCGTCGCTTCGAAGCCGGAATCATAATGGCCAATGCCGAATTCGGGAAGCTCGCCTCCCGCCTGGTAAGACAGGTTGTCGCCGCTGTAGGTCCTGGCCAGCGAGGCGAAATCGGCGCCATGCATCAGCAGCGAATAAATACTATCCGCCTTATGCCGGACCGATTCCCGGATGACATTTGTCGCCGACGGGGGAAAGGCAAGCAGGATCTGTGCAACCCTGATCCTGCCCAGCGCCTTGCGTTCGCCATCATTGCGGAAAATATGATACCCGCCCCTGGTGCGAAAGGGTTTCGAGAAATGTCCCGGCGCCGTCGAATAAGCGAGGTTTTCCAATTCATAAGGGAGAGTAAAAACGGTGATATAGCCGATATCGCCTCCGTTGGTCTTCACCGAAGGGTCCTCCGAATACTGCATGGCCACCTCGCTGAATTTTTTGCCCTTCCTCAGCGCTTCATAGGCTATTTGGGCTTTTTCGTAAGCTTTCAGCGTGTCCGCCGGCGTGGGATTCTTCGGCAGGGGGATCAGGATATGTGACAACCGGATATCCTTTTGACTGCGTTCGAATGCTTCCTTAACCAGCCTGGCGAGGCTTGTATCATCCTTCAGATACGATTCCGCCACCTGCGAACGGAAGCTCTGCAGCTCGGAACGCTGGGCGGGTAAGGTGTCCAGGCGGGCATCGAATGCCGCCCTCACCTTCAGCTTATAGCGGACATACAGATCCAGGTATTCACGGTACGATTTTTCGGTGGGTTTCTGGGCCATATTGTTCTTATTATAGGCGCGCAGGAACTCATCCCTGGTGACAGGCACATTATCGATAGTGAACAGGGTTTGCGCATGGATTCCGGGGAGGGAGAGGAGAAACAGGAGAGGAATGAAGAACAGCTCTTTGACCCGTAGGCTCATATCAATCGGATTTTTTTTGGCGCAGCTTCAGATCGATCACCTGATCCAGCTGCTGATAAGAAAGTTTTTTGGCAATGATGCGTTTGTCTTTATCCAGCAAATAGAGGATGGGGGTTTGGTACACGTCGTACAGCTGCCGGAAAGAGGGCTGTCCCGCTTTCTCGGTCGAGTCGGCGTGCTCCCTGGTTTCATAAACGTGAACCCAATCGGTTAAATTGTGATCCTTAATGAATTGGAGCCAGGCTTCTCTGCCGCCATCCACCATTACCCCGTATAGTTTGACGCCTTCCCTTTTCCATTTGGCCTGGAAGATGGAGTCCACCTTCGGAACGGTCTCCTTGCAATGGCTGCAGGTGGGGTCCCAGAAACAGATGACGACGAAGGGAGCGTCGATCCCGTATAACGGACGCGGCGTCCCGGCTGTATCGACCATTTCCATATTGGCGGCCGGTTGCCCTATCAGGTTGGCCATCAGACTATAAGCGCGGTCATTCAAGAATTTCCGGTATTTCTCCGTAAAGAATTCCGCCTCGCCCGTATTGATATATTTTTCGAACAGGTGTACGAATACTGCGTCCTGACCCATGTATTCCGGGTTCACATATTTCTGAACGAAATAGACCATCAGGAATTGGAACATCGGCTTGTTCACCCGGGCCTGCAGCAATAGCATATCGGCTTCCCGTTCGATCGAATCCGCCTGGGGCGGCACCAGGTCGCGGAAATATTTATCCAGCCTCGGTTCGAAGATGGGCGTCCGTATCAACCTGGCGTCCGTAAAATCGACGCCGTCCCAATAATGCGTCTTGAAATAGCGGTAGGCGAAACCACTGTCATATTTGCCTCCCGGCTGCCGGGAGGCAGGTGGAACCTCGGGTTCTTTCAACAACCGGAAAAGGGTCGTTAGCAGGGAGTGCGGGTATTTGACCGAAAGATTGTCCCGGTATTGCTGCAGCGCGGCGTTAAGGGATCTCAGCTTTTCCCGGATAGCCACCGAGTCCGCTTTGGAATGTTTTGTCGCCAGCTCTTTCTGGGTGGCGACGATCTCCTGGCCTTTAGAAGCCGTAAACCGGGTATAAGACTGGAAGACGGTATTGTCCGGGCAACCGGTGAAGACCACACTGGCGGGCAACGACGTCGTATCTGCCGACACGCTGAAATGCTGAACGCTGTCGATCAGCAGCTCGAAAAGAATAGCCCTGTTGGGCGAAACGATGAAATACACGCCTCCCGGAAGCTTTTCTTTTCCGCTGAAAACGCCGTCACTGTTGGCATTCAGCATCGCAGAGTCGGCCAGGGCCTTGATCTTTCCATAGTAGTAACCCAGGTAAACCTTACCGCCTGTGTACGGTTTCAGATGAAGATGGATCGAATAGCCGCCTTGAGGTAAGGCTTTCAAAAAACAGAAGACGATGAGGAAGGTCAATAGGATCTTTCGCATAGACGGGTAAAATTACCATTATTTTTGCACCGTGAGAAAAAGAGACAGGAACAAGCCTATTACGTTATCCGGTATACTCGTAGAAGATTATGCCGCCGAAGGCAAGTCTATCGCCAGGGCCGACGGTAAGGTCATCTTCATCGAGAATGCCGTCCCGGGGGATGTCGTGGACATCCGTCTTTCCAAAAACAAAAAAGATTGGGCCGAGGGGCATATTACTGCCTTTCAACGCTATTCCCCGGACCGGGTAGAGCCATTTTGCGCTCATTTTGGCGTTTGCGGGGGTTGCCGGTGGCAGATGCTACCGTATCCTCTTCAGCTGAAATACAAACAGCAGCAGGTGGAGGAGGTCCTGCGGCGGATAGGTAAAGTTGAGCTACCCTGCGTGAATCCCATCCTGGGCGCCGATGAGACGACGGGCTACCGCAACAAGATCGAATACACCTTTTCCAACCGGCGGTTCCTGTTGCCGCATGAGCTGAAGGACCCCTCTGTTTCCCAGCAGCAGGATGTGGCGGGTTTTCATGCGCGGGGCCTGTTCGACAAAGTAGTCGATATCGGTACCTGTCATTTGCAGCAGGAACCCACGAACCGTCTCCGCCGGCTGATCAGGGACTACGGTCTGCAACACCAATTGCCTTTTTATGACATCAAAGAACACCGGGGCTGGCTCCGGAACCTGCAGGTTCGTATATGTACCACCGGGGAGATCATGGCCAACCTGGTCGTGGGATATGCCGATGAAGAACATACGCGGCGGCTTTCGGAACTGGTGCTGCAACAAATCCCGGAATTGACCACTCTTTTGGTGACGATCAATGCCAAATGGAACGACAGCATCACCGGTCTCGATCCGCAGATCGTCTATGGGAAAGGCTATGTGATCGAACAGCTCGAAGATTTCCGGTTCAAGATCGGCCCTCAATCCTTTTTCCAGACCAATACCCGCCAGGGCGAACGGCTGTATCGGGTTACCCGCGAATATGCGGAGCTGACAGGGAAAGAGACGGTTTATGACCTGTACTGCGGCACCGGCAGCATCGGCATTTTCGTCAGCTCCCGGGCTGCGCGTATCGTGGGAGTGGAGGTCGTCGATGCCGCCGTCGGCGATGCCCGGGAAAATGCGGCGCTGAACGGAATTTCGCATGCCCGGTTCTTTGCCGGCGACGTAGTGGATATCTGCGGGGATCCCTTTTTCGAACGCGAAGGCCGACCGGATGTCATCATCACCGATCCGCCCAGGGCCGGAATGCACGAAGGACTGGTGAACAAGATCCTGGACATGGCGGCGCCGACGGTTGTCTATGTGAGTTGTAATCCGGCCACACAGGCCCGTGACCTTCACCTGCTGGATGCGAAATATACCGTGACCGGCATTCAGCCTGTGGACATGTTCCCGCATACCCATCATATTGAAAATATCGTCCAGTTGAAATTGAGGGGTTAATCGTAAATTGTGCGCTAATTGAAAATTAGTAAAAAAGCAGTATGCCAAGCTACAGACCGGGCCTTCCTTCCTTTCCACCGGTAATAAAGACCTTGATCATCGTCAATGCGATAGTCTATTTTGGGCAACGAACGATACCAGATCTGACAGAATGGGGCGCGCTGCATTATTGGAAATCACCGCTGTTCAAACCGCATCAGATCATCACGCACATGTTCATGCATGATCCGCAGAGCATTCTGCATATCCTTTTCAACATGCTTGTGTTATGGATGTTCGGCGCCATTCTCGAGAATTACTGGGGGGCCAAACGATTCATAAATTTTTACATGATCTGTGGGATCGGCGCGGCGATTGCGCAAATGGTCATGATCCCCTGGGAAGTCACCCGGGCGGTTCACGCCGCCTACCCTCCGGAATTATGGGACGAAGCCATCCAATTCCAGCTGGAGCACTTTTCCATGATGGGGGCTTCCGGAGCAATAATGGGCGTCATGGCGGCCTTCGCTTACCTTTTCCCAAATACAGAGCTGCTCATCTTTTTAGTTCCCATACCCGTCAAGGCGAAATATTTAATACCGATCTATGTTTTGATCGATATTTTCGGTGGCATCAGCGGCGGGGACAATGTCGCGCATTTCGCCCACCTGGGAGGAGCGCTGGTGGGTATCCTCCTCGTCATCTTCCAAAACAGGAACAACCGGCGAAATTTTTATTAAACTGTTTGCGTTGCCCGGGTGTTAAAGGGAGAGGAGAGCGTTTCATAACCTCATAGCTCATCGATATGCGTGTAATGGAAGACAGTTATCGGAAAAAAATGACGCTGGGCCAGGATGGCAATGCGCTGGTACAGCTGGTTGTCATCAATGCCGTACTTTTCGTGATCCTCAAATTCATTTACATAATATATTTAATGGATTCGCTGAATCTGCCGGCATACCAGGCCAATGTCCTCTCGTGGTTTGGGCTTCCCGGCACGCTGGATAAATTATCGGGTCGTCCCTGGACCGTGCTCTCCTATATGTTCTCCGATCAGCATGTATTCCGGTTTATCGGGAATATGTTCTGGTTATGGGTATTCGGGTATATCCTGCAGGACCTCACCGGCAACAGGAAACTGATCCCCATTTATCTCTACGGCGGTATAGCCGGCGCCGCTTTTTTTCTGCTTAGCTATGCCGTCTTTCCAAAACTGCAGGCGCAGGCCCCGCTGGCCCAGCTGGTCGGCGCCAACGCCTCGGTCATCGCCGTGGCGATCGCCGTGACTTCCGTGGCCCCGGATTACCGCATCTTTCCCATGATCAATGGCGGTATCCCGTTATGGATCCTGACGGTGCTATACCTGCTCATCGATTTTTCCACCATGGCGCGCGGGGATGCAGGGGTCTATATCGCCAATCTCGCCGGGGCCGCCGCAGGGTTCTTTTTTATCTTTCGGATGCGCAGGGGACATGACGGCAGCATCTGGATCAACCAGTTCTTCGACTGGTGTAACGATCTTTTTAATCCCGACCGCAAAAAAAAGGCGCGTTCGCCCAAAGACGAATTTTACTATAAGGTATCCGGGACCCAGCCGTTCAAGAAGATACCCAATGTAACACAACAGCGCATAGACGAGATCCTCGACAAGATCAATCAGCAGGGTTACCGCTTTCTCACGGATGAGGAAAAAGAAATACTGAAAAGGGCCGCAGATGAAGAAGATTTGTAACTTAGGCATGTCATGGCGATCCTGCAGTATGTCACCCGCCGCGTATTCATTGTCCTGAACGCAATCACGGTCATCCTCTTCCTGCTGGCCTGTGCCAATACCTTTCTACATCCCGGAAGATGGTGGGTCATCGCGCTGCTTGGTCTGATCTTCCCGTTACTGCTGCTCCTCCTCATCGGGTTCTTCGTAGTCGGCCTCTTCGTATCGGGCTGGCGCAGATGGTCCCTCCTGTCGCTGGCCGCCCTTGTCATCGGATGGCCCAATATCCACAACTTCCTGGCCTTGCATGCAGGCCATCGTTTCAATGCGGAAAAGGAACCGGGCGCCCTTCGCATCATGACCTGGAACGTACGCAGCTTCGATGAATTCACTACGAAGAAAAAGGGCGCCTCGGGTCATCGTGCAAAAATGATGGAATTTATCGGCAGCCAGCACCCCGACGTCCTCTGCCTGGAGGAGTTCTTCTATTCCCGTTTTCCATCGGACAGCTGTAGCATCTCCTATTTCCAGAAACGGCTGAATTTACCTTACTATTTTTTTTCGCGTGATTATGCACATTCCGACGGGAAGTACGGCGGCGGGGTGATCATATTCTCCCGCTATCCCATTGTCGACTCCATGTTGGTGCGCTATTCCCGGCCGGATGGATACCGGGCGACCGAGAGCCTTATCGCAGCGGATATCCATGCGGGAAAGGATACCGTCAGGGTCTTTGCTACCCATCTGCAGTCTGTCCTTTTCCGGGGCAAGGACTTCCATGACCTGTCGATCATCCGGAATGTCGACGACAGTATACTGCTGGCGTCCAGATCCATAGCTAAAAAACTCGGGTATGCGTTCCGCCGCCGGGCCGATCAGGCTGAACAGGTCCGGGTACTGCTGGATAAGGCGCCGCATCCTGGCATCATCTGCGGAGATTTCAACGATGTCCCGAACTCCTATACCTATGCTACCATCCGCGGCAAATGGCAGGACGCTTTTCTGAAAAAAGGGTTCGGCATCGGCAGAACGTACGTCTATATTTCTCCCACACTGCGGATTGACTACATTCTGACGAGTCCATTGTTCGCTGTCCTTCAGTGCCGGACATTTTTTTCTTTGCACCTGTCGGACCACAATCCCGTATTGGCCGATTTGAGGTTGGAGCATTAGGCCCGGCGGACCGTCATAATCGTAATAAGCCGTATCTTCGGGCCGTATGAACGAACTCAAAGTCTACAATTCATATACCCGGCAAAAAGAGATATTTATCCCACTTACGCCCGGACATGTCGGCATGTATGTATGCGGCCCGACGGTCAGCGGCGAAAGCCACCTGGGTCACGCCCGCCCCTTTATCACCTTTGATTTTATTTACCGTTATCTGCTCCATCTGGGTTATAAGGTCCGTTATGTGCGGAACATCACCGACGCCGGGCATTTCGAAGAAGAAGGACGCGAAGCCGAGGACAAGATCGCCAAAAAGGCCGTTGTCGAAAAGCTGGAGCCGATGGAGCTTGTGCAGAAATATACCAACCTGTTCCATTGGGCCATGCACGAGTTCAATAACCTCGATCCGAGCATCGAGCCGACCGCAACCGGTCACATCGTGGAACAGATCGGCATGATCGAAAAGATCATCGATGCGGGATTTGCCTATGAGATAAATGGATCGGTCTACTTCGACGTAAAGAAATATGCGGCGCAATACCCTTACGGAAAACTCAGCGGCCGTATCCTGGACGATCTGCTGGAAACGACGCGCGATCTCGAGGGCCAGGAAGAGAAACACAACCGCCAGGACTTCGCGTTGTGGAAAGCCGCCCCGCCGGAACACATTATGCGCTGGCAAAGCCCGTGGGGTGAAGGCTTCCCTGGCTGGCATATAGAATGCTCGGCTATGAGCTCGAAATACCTCGGCGAGCAATTCGACATCCACGGCGGCGGCATGGATCTCCAGTTCCCGCATCATGAAAGCGAGATTGCGCAAAGCACTATCGCCAACAAACATGTGCCGGCGAGGTATTGGCTGCACAACAATATGATTACGCTCAACGGCAAGAAGATGGGGAAAAGCTACAATAACCAGATCCGGCTGACGGAAATGTTCACCGGAACGCACCCCTTGCTGCAGCAGGCCTATTCCCCGATGACCATCCGTTTCTTCATCCTTCAGACTCACTACCGGAGCACCCTCGATTTCAGCAATGACGCCCTGCAGGCTGCGGAAAAGGGTCTCCGGAGGCTTTGGGAAGCTTACCTTCTGCTGAAGAAATTTCCAGCCGATGAAGCAGGCGGCGGCCCGGCCACCGCCTCCGATCCCGCGCTGGATGATCAGGTTCGCAAATTGTTGAATGGCCTCGACGAATTCATGAACGATGACTTCAATACTGCCAAGGTCCTCGCCAATATCTTCGAACTCGTGCCCGTGATCAACTCGCTTAAAGGAGGCCAGATCAGGCGTGACGCGATCAGCCCGGCCACGCTCGGGCTGATGAAACGTTATTTCACGGATTACCTGGAAAATATCCTGGGTCTGAAAGGGGAATCGGCTGGCGACGACCACAAGCTCGGCGGGGTGATGTCGCTGCTGATCGATATCCGCAAAGATGCCCGCTCGAGAAAAGATTATGCCACCAGCGACAAGATCCGCAACCAGCTGCTGCAGCTTGGCATTGTCCTCAAGGATGAGAAGGATGGCGGGGTGAGTTATACTTTCGCGTGAGGCCGGGACCAGCCTGCCGGGCCAATTATGCCGAAAAGAATTTACATTTAAGACGAATTTACCCGCAAATCGCATGGAGTACCTCTCGCACCTGTCGAAAGACAAACGGTTAAAACGGCTGCTCGAAGCCCAGGAACCGCTGAGTATCAACAAGAGTAAGGACGTTCCCTTCTACCTCATGGCCTCCATTATGAGCCAGCAACTTTCGACAAAGGTCGCTCACACCATCCGCGGTCGCTTCCTTGCCTTGTATGAAGGCCGGATCCCAAAACCCGATGAGGTGCTTGGCACACCTTTTGAGACGCTCCGTTCCATTGGGCTGTCCAATGCCAAGGCAGGTTATGTCCATAATGTGGCCCGGTTTGCGGTGGAACAGGGCATGGACCACCGGAGACTATCCAAAATGGACAACGAAGCGATCATTGGCTATCTGACCCGGATAAAGGGTGTTGGGAGATGGACGACCGAAATGTTGCTGATGTTTTGTCTGGGCAGGGAAGATGTCTTCGCTATCGATGATTGGGGTATCCAGAATGCAATGATCCATTTATATAAGCTGGACCGTACCGACAAAAAGGCCTTCCGCGAGAAGTTGACACGGATATCGGCAAAATGGAGCCCTTACCGGACCTATGCCTGTATGCATTTATGGCGTTGGAAGGACAACCGGGTTCCATCCGGTTCGCCGGCAACTGCGGTAAAGAAAAAATAGTATCTTTAGGGATTGGCGGATTAACCGGTAAAAATTGCGTTTTAACCGAATTTTAATAGACTACTCTTCTCTTTAATGCGTATTCAAGAATAACACCACACCATATCTGATAACCTTTAAATGTAATCTTGTGAGTAAATTGAAAATTGTTCTCTTCGCGGCCATGGTTGTATCCTTCGGCGCAATAGTCAGTTGCTCAAAAAGCAACAACAATAACAATAGCGGCTCCGGCTCACATTCCGATAGCGTGCTGTATTCCAATTGGATCCCGTTGCACCTTGTGATCACGGGCACTCCGTCGGATTCGGTCTTTGAGCAAAAGATCACTGCAAATGCACTAACTCAGACTGTTCTCAACAAGGGCTTGGTGCTGGTCTATGCCAACGAATCCGGATCGGGCGGAAAGTTCATCAACTATGTTTCCGATTTTGGCATTTATCCCACATTTGGAGTGCAGGCAATCTATCTCGACGCGTACAACTCTGCCGGCTACCAGCTTTCCACGAACCAGATCGTCGACAGCGTACGGTATGTCATCGTGCCGGGCAGTGTCAGCACAACCAGCGCATCCGGGAACTTGCAGACCTATACTCCGTCGCAGCTGAGACAATTGGATTATAGCACCGTTACAAAGGATCTGAATATTCCGGCCCAGGGGTCGAATCTCAAATAGCTTTCTCAGGCAACAGGAAGAGGGCCGGCGTAGCCGGCCCTCTTATTTTTATAATTTATTCTCCTCGTTCAGCACGTCCCAAAGAAGGTCTTTTAAGGCAGTTAGTCCCTGGTTTGTCAATGAGGAAATGAACACACGGGGTATAGAGGGAGGAAGTTCGCGTGTGATGGCGGTCCTGAGCTCGTCATCCAGCATATCGCTTTTGCTGATTGCGATGATAAAACGTTTATGCAGCAGTTCGGGATTGTATTTTTCGAGTTCGTTGACGAGGATGCGAAATTCTTCCGCATGGTTGGGGCTATCGGCCGGTATCAGGAACAGCAGGACGGGGTTTCGCTCGATATGTCTCAGGAATCGATGCCCAAGACCTTTCCCTTCCGCCGCCCCTTCGATGATCCCGGGCAGATCGGCTATGCAAAATGACCTGCCTTCGCGGTACTCGACCATACCCAGCTGAGGGGTCAGGGTGGTGAAAGCATAGTCGGCGATCCTGGGTTTCGCGGCGGTTATCACAGACAGCAAGGTGGATTTGCCTGCATTTGGAAATCCGACCAGCCCTACGTCCGCCAGCACCTTCAGCTCCAGGATCTTCCATCCTTCCACACCGGGGAGGCCCGGCTGGGCATGTTCGGGCGCCTGGTTGGTCGGAGTGGCGAAATTCGCATTCCCGAGCCCTCCGCGACCTCCCTTCATCCAGATGACCTCCTGTCCATCCTCCAGGATCTCCGCTTCCAGCTTCCCGGTCTCTTCATCCCGCGCCAATGTCCCCAGCGGGACGTCGATAATGATATCTTTCCCAAAACGGCCGGTGCAATTGTTGCCGCTGCCCGCCTCGCCGTTCTCGGCCAGCACGTTCTTGTAATAACGTAGATGCAGCAGCGTCCACAGGTCCTTACTGCCCCTTAGGATTATATGACCGCCGCGCCCGCCGTCACCACCGTCCGGCCCCGCCATGGCATTGAACTTGGTCCTCATGAAATGCTTGCTGCCGGCTCCGCCGTGACCGCTTCTGCAAAAGACCCTGATCTGGTCGACAAAATTTGATTTCTCCATCGTTTCTGCGGGCGCCCTGATCGCCGCCCGGGCCAGCAAAGATACGGCTTACTTCGCCTTTTGAAGGAATCTTACCTTTTCATAGATATCGGCAAGCGGGAGGGACACGCCAGCCGAAGGAATCTCTAAGATTTCTTCGTTTTTGTCATACCGGTGTAAATCCCAATTTCCTGCTGAACTTCTATGGTAATGTTCCACAAGAATGGATCGCGAATCGACGAGGATGTATTCCTTTAGGCTCGGAAGGTCCCGGTAGAGCCGGAATTTTTCTACACGGTCATAGTCCTGGGTGGAAGGTGAAAGGACTTCGACTATGACGCAAGGGTTCGTTAGGTGCCTTTCATCGTCGCGATAAAATATAGGCTTACCGCAAATTACAGACAGATCAGGATATGTAATCAAGGTATTGGCTTCAACATATACGCGTTGATCGCTTTGGAACACGTCGCAGCGGCCTCGCAACCTGTCTCTAAAATGAAAGTGCATGTTCCCGGCAATAATGTTGTGGTCCGCCTTCGGTCCCGACATCATAAAGATCTCACCTCGATAGAATTCATGTTTAGCGTTGGAGTCGTCTTCGAGGGCGATATAGTCTTCCATCGTGAACTTACGCCCGCTAAGGTTGTATTCCGGGGCCGGCTCTTCGACCCGCTGTTTCGCCGCTTCCCATGGCTGGTAATCGTATTCCCTTTGCTTTCCGGTTTGCCCCTGGTCCTGCTCCCCGCGCCGCTGATCGCTTCCTTCCTTAGGGGACAGAGGTCCGCAGGCCTTCCAGTTTTCCTGCATGTCCCCCGGCAACGCCTGATAGATGGCCGTTCCCTCCGTTTTCCACTGAAGCATTTCTTCACTCACTTCTTTGACGACCTTTGCCGGGTTTCCCACCACCACGCTTCGCGCGGGGATCACGACACCCTCTCTGATCAGGCTAAGGGCTCCGACGATCGATCCTTCGCCGATCACTACGTTGTCCATGATCACGCTATTCATCCCGATCAGGCAGTTTCGCCCGATGTCTGCCCCATGAACGATCGAACCATGACCCATATGCGCTCCCTCCCGCAGCCGTACGGTCGCGCCCGGGAATAAATGTATCGTGCAATTCTCCTGCACATTGCAACCGTCTTCAATGATGATCCTGCCCCAGTCGCCGCGAATGGCGGCCCCGGGACCGACATAAACATGCTTGCCTATCGATACATTTCCGGTGACAGCCGCTTGCGGATGTATAAAAGAGGCAGGATCGACCACCGGCCGGTATCCGTTGAATTCGTATAGCATAATTAGCGAGCCTTTTTTTGAGGGGCTCATTCCCCCGGTTTTTCCGTTTCGCCCTGCGCTCACTCCCCCTTGAACAGCGGAGGTCTTTTGTCGAGGAAAGCCTTCACCCCTTCCGCATAATCCCTGGTCTGCGCGGCCTTTTTCTGCAAGTCATCTTCAAGCAAAAGCTGTGCTTCCAGCGAATTGGAGGCCGAATAATTGAGGGCATGTTTCGTATAGGCCAGCGCGCGGGTGGGCATCTGTGCCAGAACGGCCGACAGCGCTCTCCAGGCGCCGGGGAATTCCTCATCTTCGTATGCCTTATAGATCATCCCCATCCTTTCAGCTTCGGTTGCGCTGACCTTGTCGCCCAACATCGCGATACCCGATGCTTTTTGCCAGCCTACCAATCTTGGCAGGAACCAGGTGCCGCCGCTATCGGGGATCAGACCGATCTTCGAAAAGGCCTGGATGAATGAAGCCGACCGGGCCGCCACTACGATGTCGCAGCAAAGGGCGATATTGGCGCCTGCGCCTGCCGCGACTCCTCCAACCGCCGCCACTACCGGTTTAGGCAGGTTGCGGATACGTGTGACGATCGGATTGTATTGCTCTGCCAGGATCTTTTCCATCCCCGGCCCTTCGGGATCGATGACTTCTGCCAGGTCCTGACCTGCCGAAAAAGCTTTGCCGGCGCCCGTCAGACAAACGGCCCTTACCTCATGCAACGTCGCACATTCATCCAGTCTGTTTTGTAAAGTTATAGCCATTTCCCTGGTGAAACTGTTTAATTTTTCGGGCCGGTTCAGGGTGAGGAAGGCCACCTGCCCGCTGATTTCGAATAGAACGGAAGACATATTCAGTGACATTTGAAATAATCGAAGGGCTCTCCGCAATCTTCGCAACGGTAGATGGCCTTACACGCCGTACTGCCAAATTCGCTGATCCTCGTAGTGTGGTAGGAGTTACACCGGGGACAGGGTATCGCTTCTTCCCGATGGAACAGGCCCGGATGACAAACGGTCTGTAAGGGCAGCGGGGGCGCAATCCCGAATGCTTTCAGCTTTTCCTTTCCTTTTTCGCTCATCCAGTCCGTCGTCCATGCCGGCGAAAGGACCGTCCTGATCTGCACGTTGCTAAACCCGTGCTGCAGCAAGGCCATCCTGATCCTGATCCTGATCATATCCATCGCGGGACAGCCGCTATAGGTGGGCGTTAGAACGATCACAGGTTGGCCGTCTACCAGGCTTACCTCCCTTATAATGCCCAGATCGATGACCGACAGGACGGGTACTTCGGGGTCTTCCACCGATTCCAATATTGACCATATCGTGCTCGTCTCGTCCATCCTATCACCATTCGCATCCGGGGTAAGCCCTTTGCAGGAATTGCATTTCTGCCAGCAGGTAACCCAGGTACTCGGTATGTTTTCCCCGCTTGCCGCCCGTCTGCATCCAATCGCCTGCGCCTTTGTTCAGCTGCGCGGCGGTTAACACTTCCCGTACCCGCTGATCCCACACCGGCCGGATCTCACGAACATCGACGGCAATCCCATCGGCAGCCAACGTCTGCTCGTACTCCGCGGGCTCGAAAAGCTCGCCGGTATACTGCCACAGCTGGTCCATCGCATTTTTCATCCGGTCAGCGCTTTCTTCCGTTCCGTCACCCAGGCGTATCACCCACTCGCCGCTCCAACGCAGATGGTAGGTGACCTCCTTCAGCGATTTCTCTGCGATCGCGGCGATCCCGGCTTCACGACTCTTTTGCAGCTCGCCATAAAAATAATACTGATAGGCGCTGAAAAAGAACTGCCTGAGAATGGTCGTACCCCAATCCCCGTTGGGCTGTTCGACGAGCAGGCAATTACGGAAATCCCAGCCGTCCCGCAAATAGGCCAGATCGTCCTCCGTCACCCCGCCTTCTTCCCCGGCCTCAGCCCGCCGCGCACCTGGTCCCCGGTCCTCGTTGATCAACCTGGCCGCCAGCTGATAAAAATTCCTCGCCTGGCCGATCAGATCGAGAGCGATATTCGAAAGAGCGATATCCTGTTCGAGGATTGGGCCATGACCCGTCCATTCGCTGTTGCGATGGCCCAGGATGAGGGCGTTATCCGCCAGATGAAGGGTGTATTCGATGGTTGGTGACGAAAACATCTTACATATGCTTTAATTCATCCGGAAGGTCATAGAAGGTCGGATGACGGTAGACCTTGTCATTGGCGGGATCATAGAGGCTGGCGGCTTCATCCGGATTCGAAGCATGGAGATACTTACTTTCCACGACCCAGATGCTGACACCTTCCATCCGGCGGGTATAAGCATCCCTGGCATTTTCTATTGCCATCGCGGCATCCGCCGCATGCAGACTGCCCACGTGTTTGTGATCCAGACCCTGTTTGCTGCGGATAAAGATCTCCCACAGCGGCCATGAAGCGGAACTGCCCGTTTCCTTTTCTATCATGCTGCCTCCTCCTTATTAAGGTTAGAATTTTTCCGCGCATGCGCTACCGCCGCTTCGCGCACCCATGCGCCTTCGACGTGCGCCTTTACCCTTGCTTCCAGCCGCTGCTTGTTGCAGGGGCCGTTGCCATTGATGACATTCCTGAATTCTTCCCAGTCGATGGGTCCGAAATCATAATGTCCGCGGTGTTCATTCCAGGCCAGCCGGTCATCCGGCAGCGTCATTCCCAAAAGCTTGACCTGCCCGGCGCATATATCGATAAAGCGCTGCCTTAATTCGTCATTGGTGAAACGTTTGATCTTCCATTGCATGCTTTGCGCCGTATGCGGCGAAGCATCGTCATTCGGACCGAACATCATGACCGAAGGCCACCACCAGCGGTCGATCGCATCCTGGCACATCCGGCGCTGCTCCGCGCTGCCGCGGCTAAGTACCAGCAGGATCTCGAAACCCTGGCGCTGGTGAAAGCTTTCCTCTTTACAGATCCGCACCATTGCCCTGGCATATGGGCCAAAAGAAGCACGGCCTAAAGGCACCTGGTTCATGATCGCAGCGCCGTCCACCAGCCAGCCTATCGCGCCCATATCCGCCCATGTGAGGGTGGGATAATTGAAGATCGAAGAATATTTGGCCTTTCCACTATGCAGCTGGTCGATCATTTCATCGCGGCTGACGCCCAGTGTTTCTGCGGCGGCATAAAGATAAAGGCCGTGCCCTGCCTCGTCCTGCACCTTGGCGATCAGTGTGGCTTTTCTGCGCAGGCTGGGCGCCCTCGTGATCCAGTTGGCCTCCGGCAGCATGCCCACTATCTCGCTGTGCGCATGTTGCGACATCTGCCTGACCAGGGTCCTCCGGTAAGCCTCGGGCATCCAATCTTTTGGCTCGATCCGGATATCCTGATCGATCTTATCCTGGAAATTCTTCTCGATATCGGCGGTTGCCATCAGGGATTTCTTTGTCTGCAAATATACTTCTTTTTCTAAGGCTAACAAGTGTTAGCATGGGATGCGAACGACCCCCGTTTCGCCCGGCGGCGGATTTATTTTGAATCGAAATCGACGACTACTTTTGGGGACCGGGGATGCGATTGGCAGGTCAGGATAAAACCGGCGGCCAGCTCATCGGCTTCGAGGGCATAATTCAAATCCATTTCAACCTGGCCCTCGGTCAGACGGGCCCGGCAGGAACAGCAGACACCGCCTTTGCAGGCAAAGGGCAGATCGACTCCTTCATAGAGTGCAGCGTCCAGGATCGAGGCTCCTTCGAAAGGAAGCGTAAAGACGTGATTGATGCCATCCAGCCGGACCGTCACCTGGCTGGTGCTTTCGGCGGCCGGTCCACTGCCTTCCTTTCCGGATGCCTGCCGCTCCCCCGGCGTGATACTGGTTTTGCCATTGTCCAGCGGATGGAAGAGCTCGAAATGGATCTTTCTTTTCTCGACACCCTGCCGCTCCAGCCAGTCTTTAATGGAAAAGATCATTTCTTCGGGTCCGCAGAGATAGATCTCATCGGTCGAAGAAAGATCGATCACCGTGTTGCAAAGCTCCCGGCATTTGGCTTCATCGATACGCCCCTGGTAAAGCGGGACATCCATTTCTTCGCGGCTAAGGATATAGTGGATCGATAGCCGGCGCATATAGCGGTTTTTCAGGGCTTCCAGCTGCTCCCTGAAAATGATGGACGGGCGGTGGCGGTTGCCGTATACAAGTGTGAAATGACTCGCGGGTTCGACGGCAAGCGTGGTCTTGACGAGCGAAAGTACCGGCGTGATGCCGCTGCCGGCTGCAAAGGCCAGATAGCGTTTGTGGTTATCCGGTTTGAGTTCGGTATAGAATTTCCCCGTAGGCGGCAGCACCTCCAGCTCATGCCCGGTTTGCAGCTGCTCATTGGCATACGTCGAAAATCGACCACCGGCCACCTTTTTGACGGCAATGCGAAGCTCGTTGTCCAGCGGACTGCTGCAGATGGAATACGACCGGCGCACTTCCTCGCCACCGATGTAGGTCCTGACGGTGATATTCTGTCCCTGATGATAACGGAATGCCTCTTCCAGACCCGCCGGTATGGTAAAGGCGATCGACACGCAATCGGCCGTCTCGCGGCGGATATCGTCTATTTTGAGTCGCTGGAAATGGCTGGCCAAGATTGTCCCCCTATTTTTTTAACCCTTCGATCAGGTATTTTACCATGTTCGACTCCAGCGCCTCCGCGGTCGTGCTTTTTCGCGATCGCTGCCAGGAGTCGATGCCGCTGATGGCGGACAGGATCACCAGGACCGCCGTATAAGGCTCAATGGCCTTGATCTCTCCCCGGGCAATGCCATCTTCGATGATATCGCCCAGCCGTTTGCGATAGCTTCGCCGCTGGTTGAGGAAATTGGATAGGTAAGGCTCCGGCAGGTGACGCCACTCATGATCGGCGATGTAGACATATTCATATTGATCCAGCATCATCCGGATATGGAGCCTGATGATTGCCTCCATTTTTTTCAGGACGGACTGCGGGCTGGCTTCCACCGCTTCCAGGTTGGACATGAAGGCGTTAGCCACGCGGAAGCAAATGGTTTGGAGGATCTCCGATTTGGATTGGATATGGTTGTACAGGCTGGCCGCCTCTACCCCTACATGATCCGCCAGATCCCGCATGGAGGCCGCTCCAAACCCCTTCTCGCGAAAAAGGCGCGAAGCCTTTTCGATGATCACCTCTTTCTTGGTGCTGTTCCGTTTGCTGTGGATCTTAGCCATAGTTTACTATCTCCGCTATCCGGCCGGCAAGCCGGACGCTTCGGCGGCGACAAATATAGTAAGAACTAACGAGTGTTAGCCGGGAATTGTGTAGGTTGCGCCCTAAAAATTACCGCATGTCACTTATCGTAGTGGGAACGATGGCCTATGACGCCATCGAAACGCCTTTTGGGAAAACGGATTGGATCGTAGGCGGAGCGGCTACTTATGTCGCTTATGCTGCCAGCAATTTTGTCCGGCCCATCAACCAGGTTTCGATCGTCGGATATGATTTCGCCAAAGAAGAGATGGATCAGCTTAGCAAACGCGGCGTCAACCTGGAAGGCGTGAA